>MDTD01061498.1_pt1 | contig 12420 bp, 9 predicted proteins | sample 811221 | NCBI WGS metagenome assembly MDTD01 (sample SAMN05326646, study PRJNA326480) | marine metagenome | isolation source: seawater | place: Pacific Ocean: South West | collected 2011 | reverse complement strand
TTCTCAGGGTATAAGGCCGATTCGAGCGATCCGAACTCCAGGATATAACAGTAGATGTCTTGGTACCAACATTACTGATAAAGGAATTCGTAACCCCCTCTCCTGATATATTGCTAAAGCTGGAGTCCACCGCATACTGATAGCTCTGCACCGATGCGCTGCGATTCCCTGCAATATCCACCGCGAAAGCTTCGATCGTAGTCACCTGCAAATCAGGAACACTGATCGCTCCAGAGTATAGCCCCGGCGTCGCTCCTGTTCCGTCAAAATTGATGTTTGGATCTGCCGGATTGGGCGGAGCCGAGCCGCCTGGCGCGGACTGGCTGACTACAGCAACACCATTGCAGCCTGACTGGGAATCGGTACATGTAATGGAAACACTGGTGGCAGCTGTTAGATTGCCAGGTGCCTGCGAAGGCGTCAGGGTTGGCGGCGTGTTGTCGACAGTGACTGTGCGAACGATTTCATCCTGCAGAGTGGGCCCTGTGTCGTAACCGCATATTATGTAGTTGGTCGGACCAGAAACCAGCGGCGAAGATCCGGTCTGTGTGTTCAGCGTAACATTTACCGTGGCCCCGTTCAGAAAAGAACCGGTTGCACTCGCATCCGGGTAGTCCGTTCCCGAGGCACAATCCGTACCTGATTTAATCCTGTAGCTGCCGTCATAAGCAACTTGGAATGAAATCTGTACAGTTGTATAGGCAGTGGCATCGGCGCTGATAAAATCTCGATCCTGCGTAATACTGTTGATACCGGTATTAACGCAATTGATCATCACGTTACTCACACTGGCAGTGAGTATTCCCGTACCCCCGGCAACGGTACAGCTCTGTCCGGTGGGATCAGCCGCTATAGTAACGTTAAATGCCGTGCCAGAAGTGTATTCTTTTTGAAGTACCTGAGCACCACTTCCGCTCAGGTTGAAAATATCCCCGTTATTGCTAACGGAAAAGGGGCCACTGGCTCCGCTGACCTGCACGGTGATGGTGTACTTCGAGGGTGGAGCTGCCAGGGCAAGAAGAGGATCATCAGGATAGTTCTTCACACAATGGGAGCCGGTGAGAAAGGCACAAAGGGCCGCGAAGATTACTGTTTGTCTCGCTATTCGCACTATTACTTCCTCAGAGATTCGCTCTTGCCTGAAGTCTATATATCGAGATACTGACTCGATGATTCGTAGCCATCCCTACAATAAACAAGTAAGGAACTCCGTGTTTTTGTAGAATTTTCGGCCCGAGGTCAATCAAAACCGGGGATTAGCTTTAGAAAATGCAAGTTTAGCGATGTATCGAGCGGCATGCGAATCAATGCGACTTAATAACCGTCGATTCATATACCCGGAGCAATAGGCGTTTCGCACCCATTATTCCCTTCGGACTACGGCATCGGATTTAATGCTTCGGCCGCAGGCTCCTTTGATTAAGATCGGTGAGTCCATCCAACTGAGCCCTGACGGCCGAACCGGCTTCCGAGATTATAGAGGTGGAACTTCCTTTTGGCCGGCAACCGCAATTCTGCGCAAAGAAAAAGGGCCGACGCTTCCGCCGGCCCTTTTTCCTATGAACTTGCTGCGAAGATCGCAGGTTTTAGCAGTCGTAGTAGAGAACGAATTCGTAAGGATGCGGTCTCTGATTTACGATTTGTTCGATTTCTTCGCGCTTATAATCGATGTAGTTGTCGATGAAATCTCTGGTAAAGACGTCGCCTTTAGTAAGCCAGGTATGGTCCTCTTCCAGAGCGTCCAGTACCTTGGTCAGATTCGCGGGAACAGCGGTCAGACCTTCCAGTTGCTCGGGTGTGGCATCGTAAAGATTGAAGTCTGCAGGTTTACCCGGATCCAGCTTCTTTTCCACTCCGTCCAGCCCGGCCATGAGCATGGCTGCAAATGCCAGATAGGGGTTGCAGGCAGCATCCGGGGTACGGAATTCGATTCGACGGGCTTTGTCTCCATGGACAGCAATGGGGATCCGAATAGAAGCCGAGCGATTTCGAGCTGAGTAAACAAGGTTTACTGGCGCCTCAAAACCGGGGACCAATCGCTTATAGCTGTTAGTAGTAGGATTGGTAAAAGAAAGGAGAGCCGGCCCATGGGTCAGAATTCCTGCGATATAGTTCATGGCCATGTCGCTGAGATTCGCATAACCCTTTCCAGCAAACAGATTCTTTCCGTCTTTCCAGAGCGATTGGTGCGTATGCATGCCGGTTCCGTTATCGCCGAACAATGGTTTGGGCATGAATGTCGCGGAATAACCGTGCTTTCTTGCAACATTCTTCACCACGTATTTGTAGAGCTGAAGCTTATCTGCAATGCGAGGGGCTTCATCTAATTTGAAGTTGATTTCTGCCTGGCCGGCGGATGATACCTCATGGTGATGTTTTTCCGTAGGAATACCCATCTTCTCGAGCATGGCCAGCATTTCGCCTCGCAAATCCTGGAAATGGTCATTGGGAGGAAGCGGAAAGTAACCTTCTTTGGTGCGCATCTTAAAGCCCAGGTTAGGGCCTTCGTCGCTTCCCATATTCCAGCGAGCATCAATGGAATCAATAAAGTAGAATCCACTGTTGGTTTCCTGGTCGAATCGCACATCGCTAAAGATGAAAAACTCTGCTTCCGGCCCGAAGAATACCTGATCCGCCACACCGCTGTCCTTCATGTACTGCACGGCCTTTTTCAGAATAGTCCGCGGGCTACGCGCGTATTCAGTGGGAGTATCTCCGGGCTCGTAGATATCTGCGATAACAGCCAGAGTCTTCTTTTCGAAGAACGGGTCTATATAAGCACTGGATGCATCCAGCACTGCCAGCATATCCGATTCATTGATGGCTTTCCATCCGCGAATGGAAGAGCCGTCAAAGCCAAGACCCTGGCTGAAATCATCCTCATCCATGGCATTGATGTGCATGGTAAAATGATGCATCATGCCGAGCATGTCGGTGAATCGCACATCTACATAATCGATTCCTTTATCCTTACAGTATTTCAGTAGCTCGGACGGTGAGGTAGGCAATTGTTCCATATTGATCTCCTGTTTATCCTTTCTTTCCCTCGAAGTGTTCCCTGTGTCAGAGGCCTTTTTCTCGTCCGGTGACGCTCTTTCAGGATGCCCCGGGCACAGAATCCGGAAAATTCCATAAAGATCCGGGATGGCCAGTTCCGGGCTTTCCTCTATAAATGCAGGGCACTCCGAGTTGACTCTATGCCTGTTTCTCCTGCGTATTGCCCTTCGACAAAGCATTTTTCCCGGTGACTCTCCCTGGCCCCCGTGTTTTCCTGGCAGTTCGGCAAGAGGATAGTCTCCTGGCATTCTCGGATGAACTGAAAAGGGATTCCCTCCGTCTACTTGAATGGCTAGGAATGCCACCTTGCCCAGGTAGCTATGTTAAGAATATCGATCTCACCTTTAGTATTCTCTGTTGCTCTTATGATCAGTCCTATGGCCCTTCCGGCCGCCGAATGCACCGAGATTTGCAGGGCCTATGTTGCCTGCGTAGAAGAAGTGTATCCAGGGGCGAGCACCGAGGCGCAAAAGCGTACCATGCAGGAAGGCTGCCTGAGCGGATGCCAGAGTAAACCGGATTCGGCCAATAGTTGCTACGAGAATGCGGATGGACAGGCCGGCGCAGTAGCATCTTGCGATGTATTCTCTGCCTGCATTCTAAATATGAACTGAATCCGATTTCATTGAGAGGAGCGGAGCTCTACTTCAATACTGATGCCCAGTCCAGGAAGATGGGATCCTTACCCAATTCAATGAGGCGGCTACGCATTTCTCCAATACTTCTCTCATCATCTATAGAAAACTGCTCTGCCGCTCGATTCTCTGCATCGCTTACCTGGTACCCGCCAGGATCTGTTTTGCTACCTGCTGACATTTGAGTAACACAGAGATTCGCCATGCGATCTCGAAAATCAGGGCTTTCGCGCGTAGACAGTGTAAGCACTGCATCAGGTAGAAAAAGTCGCAGGGCAAGGAGATATCTTACGAATTCCCGGTCTTTGACTTCCGGTATTTCCGATACTCCCGTAGCCTCCCGCAAACGCGGAAGGGAAACGGAAAGCTGAGTTTGCCAGAATTGATGCATTAGATAGCGACCATGTAAACCCAGCATATATACTTCACTGGCTGGATCAGAAAGGCCCAGCAAGGCCCCTATAGCGATTTTACGAATTCCGGCGCTGCCTGCTCGGTCCGGACAGTTCAGGCGAAATTCCATCCTTTTTTTCATACCCTGCAAGTGAACTTCGCGGTAGCGAACAGGATCATAGGTCTCCTGATAAACTGCAAGTCCATCTACGCCGGCTTTGCGAAGGCGCTGGTAATCAGCCTGCTTCAGAGGATATACTTCTATGGAAATGGATGGAAAGCGATGTCGTATAGATTCCGCGCAACGCTCCAGATACTCTACAGGAGTGGCTCGATAGTCCTCACCTGTAAGCAATAGCACATGTCGAATCCCCTGGGAATATAGTGCGTTCGCCTCCTGGTTGAGTTCATCCGCTGTCAGGGTCTTTCTACGAATCTGGTTGCCTACGCTGAACCCGCAGTAGGTGCAATGGGAATTACATTCATTGGAGAGATAGAGGGGAGAAAAGATCTGAATGACATTCCCGAACCTTTGGAGAGTAATGTCCCGGGCCTGCTGAGCCATTGCCTCCAGGAAGGAGTTGGCCGCCGGAGAGATCAGGGCACAGAAGTCGGCGAAATCCAGAGGCTGTCGATCCCTGTTCCGTTGCAGAGCACGGCGTACATCATCGTCGCTGCGACTCTGAACAATAGACTGGATTTCAGAAAAAGGAATGCGAGCAGCCACAGATGCGAAGCCCCCTGCATTCTTCTTTTCGGGATCCATCTTCCCCTCTGGATGGGCAGGGAATTCCGGTTCCAGATCAGGGTTTAGAATGGACGATGCGCTTTCTTTGAGCTCCAGTGTATTCATATTTATCAAAGCAAGGTTCCCGTTAAAAGAAGAACCGCTACTGAGAAATAAATAATTAAGCCGGTTACGTCCACAAGCATCGCTACAAAGGGAGCAGATGAAGCGGCCGGATCAAAGCCCAATCTTTGCATCACAAGCGGTAACATTGAACCGGTAATGGTTCCCCACATTACAACTCCCAGAAGAGAAATACCTATGACACAGCCCAGAAGGATGTAATGTTCGCCATAATCAGGAAAAACGAGAGGCCAGAGAACCACGCGAAAGAAACCGATCAAACCCAGGATTCCGCCCAGAGTCAGACCGGCCAGGATTTCCCGGCGCATGACAATCCACCAATCCTTGAGGCCAACCTCGCCCAGTGCAAGAGCCCTGATAATCAGAGTAGCTGCCTGCGATCCGGAGTTACCTCCACTGGAAATGATCAAAGGAATAAAAAGCCCTAGAACCACCGCAGCAGCGATTTCATCCTGAAAGAAGCTCATCGCCGTTACGGTAAACATCTGCCCGAAAAAAAGTACAATCAACCATCCCACTCGGCGCTTGATCATTTGAAAGAATCCAGTATGCATGTAGGGCGTTTCCAGTGCATCCAGACCACCGAACTTCTGAATATCCTCGGTGTGCTCTTCTTCGATTACATCAAGAACATCATCCACTGTAACAATACCGAGCAGAAAACGTTCCGAGTTCACCACAGGCAGCGCTACCCGGTCATATTTCTTAAATACATCTACTGCATTTTCGCGGTCATCCGTTGCCTGCAAGAAGATGAACGATTCATCCATCAGGTCGCTAACTTTCTTTCGCGCAGGGGCCAGAAGAATTTCGCGAATACGAAGATCGTCGATCAAGCGGCCGCGATCGTCGGTTACATAGATCACGTTGATGCTTTCTGAGTCTTTGCCATTCTTGCGAATATGATCCAGAACCTTCTGTACAGTCCAGTCGGGGCGCACAGAAATGAAGTCCGGTACCATCAATCGACCGACACTGTCTTCCGGGTAACCCAGATGCTGAACGGCTACGATTCTCTCATCGGGAGTTAACAGTTCCAGTAACTGCTTTACTGCAATTCCCGGCAATTCCTCTAGCAGAGCGGTCCGGTCATCCGCTTTCATTTCATTTAGAATGGCCGCTACTTCATTCCTGGCCAGGGTCTTGAGAAGATGTTGCTGCGAACGAAAAGCAAGATACTCGAAAGTATCTGCCGTGAGTTCTCTGGGAAGCAGGCGAAGAACAACTGCCTTGTGATTATCCGGTAGATCCTCAATTAACTCGGCAAGATCCCCGGGACGAAACTCCTTCAGGCGCTCCTTTAGAGCCCTTGACTTTCGCTGTTCAATCAGTTCTTCAATCTCAGGAATGATGATCAGATCAGACATGACTAGCTCCTGTTTTCTTCATCCAGGAATCCGGTTAACGGACTGGAGGCGCTAGCTTTCCATTCGCCTCCGACACCACTGGATCCTCCGCCAAACAGAAAATGCATTCTGCCAGCTGTTGTGGCTCTGGCAAAGGCCTGCCCTGCTCTGGCCGGCTCCCGGGCTACAGCCAGAGCTGTGTTAACCAGCACAGCATCGGCGCCCATCTCCATGGCTCGCGCCGCATGGGAAGGAGCACCCAGACCGGCATCTACCACCACAGGAACCCTTGCCTGCTCAATGATAATTCGAATGCTTTCTTCGGTTTTGATTCCCTGGTTCGAACCAATGGGTGATCCCAGAGGCATAACAGTGGCTGCTCCCACATCTTGCAGACGTAAAGCCAGCACCGGGTCCGCGTGAATGTAGGGCAATACAGTGAACCCATCTTTAACCAGAAGTTCTGTGGCTCGAAAGGTCTCTACTGGATCCGGAAGAAGGTACACCGGATCCGGGGTAACTTCCAGCTTCACCCAGGAGCCACCGCCCATTTCCCTGGATAACTGAGCCAATCGTACCGCCTCCGTGGCATCCCGGGCACCGGATGTATTCGGTAACAACTGCAATCGACTACGATCCAGCAATGAGATCATATCTTCTTGTTCTACGGATTTGCTGAGATCCACGCGCCGAAGCGCCACCGTTACCATCTCCGTTGCCGAAGACTTCACCGCAGCCAGCATTTCCTGATTGGAGGCGAACTTTCCCGTTCCTACAAAGATTCGCGATTTGAATCTTCTTCCATTAATGATCAATGGCCGCGGATCAATCTGATCCAGCTCCAGATTTTCCTGTTCTACGGAGGCCCCCGAAGAGATCTGCAGGCCTGCACCGTTTTTCGCTGCCTGTTCCATAAAGACTCCTGTTTACAGGATCCTGTTTTCTTGCCCTGCTGGCAAGCTTTCCATGAACTCGGGCCGGATGGCCTTCATCTAAGGGGCGGATTGGGCATTTCTCATTATGAAGATACAAGGAAGCAGAGCCTGGGCCGTAAGAATCCCTTTACGAACTCCCTTTCCCCATAATCTCAGCGTCCGAAAAGTCACAGAATCCATAATCATCCAGCTCCAGGATGACAGGGGTTTTTTCGGCTTTGGCGAAGGCGCTCCCAGACCCTACGTAACAGGCGAATCGCTGAGTTCCTGTATGGCATTCATAAAGAACACTCTATTCCCCTGGCTGGCCCGACAGAATTGGCCGGATCATATCAATTCTAGAAATGAGATGCTGCAATGGATGCAGGAATTTCACCACCGCTTCCCGCAAAGAAAGGAAGATCCCATCCATACAAATAACTCGTCTCGAGCAGCACTGGAAATTGCTCTACTGGACTGCCTTTTGAAGCGCACAGAAAGGAGCTTTCAGGATTTCTTTCCGGCACAAAGATCAACTCTCCGATTTGGACTGGGCATAGGTGCCTTCTCGCCCCCGGTGGCCGGGCTGATAGCTGGCGCGGGCCGATTGCTGGGCTTTCGCGATATAAAGGTAAAGCTAAATCAGAAAGAGGATTGGAAGCGCGTTAAAGCTGTGCGGTTCGGCGCGGGAAAGTCTGCACGCATCCGCCTGGATGCGAATCAAGCGTACTCTCTTACTGACGGAGCAGCCTGTGAACGCCTGGCCTCGCTAAGACGATGGAAGCCGATTTGCATTGAAGAGCCTTTCAGGGAAAAAGACCATCCCCGGATCAATCACATACGCACGTCTACCGGTCTTCGCTTCATGGCAGACGAGTCTCTACTCTCTTTACAGGATGCAGAAACGATTGTGCAAACGGGATCCTACGATGCCCTGAATCTTCGAATATCCAAGCTGGGCGGAATACTCCCTCTAATCAGAGTTCTGGAGCTTGGTCGCAAGCATGGATTGCTTCTGCAGATTGGATGTCATGTAGGTGAGCTCGCCATTCTGTCAAGAGTGGGTCAGCTACTCGCTGCACACTATTCATGCATTGATTACCTGGAAGGAGGATACGGGACCTGGATCCTGAAGTCCGACATTGATCCTAAATCCAGCAAGATTGGATTCGGAGGAAAACTTCTGGTGAGACCTGCATTATCCAGTTTTGGATATAACGTTGATACCGATGCATTGAGGCTGGCCGCCTGAGAAAGCGAAGGAGGAAGCAATATGAATCCACTATTTCGAAAGATACTCGAGAGAAAACATCGAAGATTCCTGATTCGGTGCTCCAGCGCGCGAAAGAACCAGAAAGAATTTCTCCAGAATTTGATCAACAGGAACCGGGGCACGGCTTTTGGACAACAGTTTGGTTTTCATCAAATCTCCGACCATCGGCAATTCGCACATCAGGTTCCCATTCAATCTTACTCGGGCTTTGAACCCTGGATTGAGCGTATACTTCGCGGCGAAAGAAATGTTCTATGCCAGGAGCCCGTGGGATTCTGTAACCTCACCAGCGGAACCGATAAGTCCCCGAAGCTAATTCCAATCACAGGATCCTATCAGAGGACTTCCAGAAATCTGCTCAATGCCTGGGTGGGGGCCCTCGTGCGAGACCATCCGGGTTGTATGTCCGAAAGTCGCCTGGCAATTCCAGGAAAGGCAATCGAATTTTACTCCGAAGGAGGGATCCCCGTGGGTTCCGCTTCCGGCGAAGCCTACAAATCCGCACTCTGGTTCATTCGTAATAAATATGCCGTCCCTTACGATGTCTTTGAGATTGATGATTTCAAACTAAGGTACCTCTTGATTCTTCGATTCGCACTGCAGCGAAAACTGAGCTTTCTGGCCACACCCAACTCAGGCACCCTGGTGCGGCTCATTTCATTGCTTCAGGAAGAGTCAGAAACCATTCTTCGTTCTCTCTACGATGGAGGACTCCCGGGCTATACTTTTGAACCAGAACAGGAAAAAAGAATCCGAAAGCTATGTCCACCGGACAGAAAAACGGCCAACAGGCTCCTTAAGAACATCAATTCGGGAGGGGGAAGCTTTCAGCCCTTGCAGTACTGGGACTCCATTCAAGCGATTGCTGTGTGGCTGGGAGGATCCTGCGGTACCCAGGTAGGGGCCCTGCGAACGTTGTTTCCGGGAATCCCCTTGCGGGACCTGGGTTACCATGCCAGTGAGGCTCGCATGACAATGCCGGTTTCAGACAATACTTCCGAAGGCCTTCTGGCCACAGACAACAATTTCTATGAATTCATACCTGTTCACGAATACGAAGCAGGTTCCGTTGCTACCTGCACTATCGCCGAACTGGAAGCCGGCCAGGAATATCATATAGTGATCACGAATTCCTCCGGCCTCTATCGATACGACATCGGGGACATTGTGCAAGTAACTGGTTTTCATCGCCAGACCCCAATAGTCAGGTTTCTCCGAAAGGGTCGAGACTATTCGAACATGGCCGGCGAAAAGCTTCACATTAATCAATTTCTGGAAGCCAAACGGATTGCTGTGGATGCTCGGTGCGTTCCATTACGGGATGATCGATTCCTCATATTCCCCAACCAGGATGCATTCTGCTATGACCTCTTTTTCGAACTAGCCCCTTCCGAGCATTCCACAGATCTCAAGGAGTTGGCCCTGGAATTTGACATGTCCTTAAAGGAATTAAACGTAGAATATGCCTCCAAGAGAGACTCCGGTCGCCTGAACCGTGTGCGAATCTTCGACCTGGACAGAGGCACTATTCAGGGATCTGTGGATGCAGACTTTCAGGCAGGAATGCGCGACTCTCAGTACAAATACAAATTCTATACTGCCATGCCCCCGGGCGGAATGCGGTAGCTCTCCATGCGCCATAACAGACCAAGCTCCACCGCGCGACTGATCGGTAGGTCCATGGTTTTTTTGCATGAAGATGGGTCGCCTCTGGTAAACAGTGAATCCGTCGGTCTAATTCGCAGTTGCCTTCGCTATTCTAGCGCTTCTCCGGACTTTCTGACCTACAGTCTACGCTTTCGATTGGTACGATGGATCATCAGGGGCATTGAAGCTCTGATTCTACCCAACGTAATTTCGCATTATGGAATGCGAAAGCGAATGATCCGCCGGGCGCTGGATTCCTGTCTCCTGAATTTCTCCCCGGAGGCTTTCGTGCATCTGGGGGCCGGGTTTGATACCTACTCTTCCGGCGTATTGGGGGCGTTCCCCGACGTTCGCTGTTATGAACTGGATCATCCGGCCACCCAGGCGGTGAAGACCAGAACACTGAAAGATGCGAAGAATAGTTCCAGGCTACATTCCGCCGTTCGTTTTCACAGTGTGGATCTAGATATAAGGGGCTCCCTGCGCTCGCTGATCGAAGAAAGACAATCCGCCATCCTTGTGGCAGAGGGATTGTTCATGTATTTTACTGAAGATCGCCTTTGTTCAATGCTCAATGAAATTCGGGACACTTTCGTGGATTGTCTTCTGATATTCACATTTATTGAAGAAACCTGCGGTCGACCGGATTTTTTTGAAAACAGTCCTTTCGTTAACCTTTACCTGCGCTGGCACCAGGAGCCGTTTCTCTGGGGGATAACCCTGGACGAGCTATCCCCTTTTTTGATGAAGAATGGATTCAACCTTATCGAAGTACTGGACCCGGCAACTGAACTGGAGAAGCATTTGAACAAGAGGATCGGCCGAAGAATCAAAGAGAGAATCTGCATAGCCAGAGGAATTCGGAGCTAAAGACCTCAAAGCAGAACATGGATGCCTTTACTCAGAGTCTTGCCCAGGCGTATGCCGATGAGCGCTTTTACTTTTTTGCTGTGCTTTCTGTGCCCTTCTCCTGGGCCACCTGGTTCTTCCTGTCTCTGCCGTTTGGCCGCCCTACAGTGAGATTGTCATTGCATCGCTTCCAGAGCACCGGAACCAACCGACTGAAGCATAAAACCGGAAGCCTGATTGTCTGGAACGCTGGATTACAATTTATTCTCTCCCTACTATTCTGGCCCGTGCTGGCTCGCTTCGAGCTAACGCTTACCGGTCAATCCGGATTACTTCTGACTCCCATTCTGCTCGCTGGATATTTGATCATCGATGATTTCCTTTTCTATTTCTATCATCGAATACTTCACCTTCCTTTCTTTTTTAGGAGAATCCATAGTGCTCATCATGAATTCCAGTCCAGCAATGCGCTGGCCGCGGTGCATTTTCATCCCCTGGAATTTCTACTCATATCCAGTGGCTTTCTGGTAGGTCCTATACTTCTGGGAGCCGATGTTCTGACTTTTTATCTCTGGATTCTGTTGCGTCAATGGATTGGGGTATCGGGTCATTGCGGGTATTCATTGCCGGGAGATCCCTTGCGTTACCTTCCCAATCATCCAGGTAGTGCATATCATTTTCAACATCATGCAACACCGAACCGGAACTACGGGCTCTTCTTTGCTTATCTGGACCAGGCATTCGGTACCTACGCTCGGCCAGGTGCTCCAGCCAGGCCAGGAAAAAGCTCCAGGAAGGGATAGAGGCCAACCTGTACCTGCCCACGGAAATGTGGGCGGGTTGCAGTGGCACGGCAGCCCGAGAAAAGTCGGCTACCCGCGGGCCGATAAATAGAATCAGGCTTCTACTTCTGGTAAGAAATTCGAATCTCCACTCTACGGTTCTTCGCTTCCGGACCCATGGTATCTACCAGCTTGCGATCATCTGCGAATCCCTGAACCTCAATGAAACGTGAAGGTGCAATCCCCTTTCTTTCCACCATAGCATTCTTCACAGCTTCAGCTCTTCGCAGACTGAGAATCTTGTTGGATCTGTAAGCTCCCACAGAGTCCGTATGCCCATGAACCTTCGCCACAGTATCCGGATTATCCACAAGCCCTTGAGCTACCTGATCAATCAGCTGCAGAGCCTTTTGAGTTAGCTTCGCACTTCCTGTATCGAATGAAAGGTCCCCGTCGATGGTTGCCACGATTTCCTTTGTATTTCCGGAGGCCTCGTCTTTAACCTTCTTCATTGTGAAGCCCAGAGCTCGAAAACTGTTATCAAGTTCTTCCAGTGCAATTCCCTGGCGACCGAATTCATCCCTTACGGTATCGTAAAGTTTATCCAGGTACTCGCCCACTTCATCCGGAGTAACTTCTGGCTCTTCCGGCTC
>MDTD01021411.1_pt1 | contig 12420 bp, 15 predicted proteins | sample 811221 | NCBI WGS metagenome assembly MDTD01 (sample SAMN05326646, study PRJNA326480) | marine metagenome | isolation source: seawater | place: Pacific Ocean: South West | collected 2011 | reverse complement strand
TCAATTTATTTAGAGGAAAAAACTTTCTTATAAAAGAATTAATTGTAAATCCAAAATCTTCAATTAGTTTACAAAAACATAATCATCGATCAGAATATTGGACTATTAGTTCTGGTAAACCTAAAATTACAATAAACAAAAATAAATTCTTCAAAAACCCTAAAGAGTCTGTTTACATATCATGTGGATCAATCCACAGGATAGAAAATTTGTTCAACAAACCTGTCAAAATTATGGAAGTTCAAATTGGCTCTATACTAAAAGAAACAGATATTGTTAGATATAAAGATATTTACGGTAGAATTAATTAATTTCAAGTTCAATAGGAGTATGATCTGAAGGTTTATATTTAGATCTTGGACTTTTATTTATTTTAACATCTTTTATTCTGTCTAAAATATTCGTAGAAACTAAAAAGTGATCAATTCTCATACCTAAATTTTTTTGCCATGACCCAGCGAAATAATCCCAAAATGTATATTCTTGTTTGTGTTTATTTATATGTCTGTAAATATCTACAAATCCTAGGTTAATTAGTTCACGAAACTTTTTTCTAATTTCTTCTTTAAATAATGCATCATTTAAATACCTAGTGTGATCATGAACATCAATTTTCTCTGGAATAATATTAAAATCTCCACCAATGATAATATTTTTATTTTTTTTTAGTGTTTTTTTTGTTAATTCGATAAAACTATTAAGCCAATTTTTTTTATAAATATATTTATCTGTATTAATAGGGTTACCATTAGGAATATAAACATTGATTATTTTAACTAAATTTTTTCCAATTTTCACATCACAAGATATACTTCTAGATTGTTTTTTTTCATCGCTTAAAAAGTCTTTTTTCGTATTTTGAATTTTTTTTTTTGTAATAAAAGCGACACCATTATATGACTTTTGTCCAAAAACAGAGGAGTTGTAACCAATTTTTTTAAAATCTTCGAAGGGGAAATTTTTTTCTTCAGTTTTTATTTCTTGAAGCATGATTAGGTCAGGCTTAGATAATTTTAAATAATCTTTTACATTTAATATTCTTGCTCTTACTGAGTTTACATTCCAAGAAACAATTTTCATTAAACAGAAAATGACAAACCGCAACCACAAGACGAATTTGCCTGTGGATTTTGGATAACAAAAGAATTTCCAATTAATTCTTTTTTGAAATCAACTGTTGATCCTTCAATTATTTTTAGAGAGTTTTTATCTATCAACGTTCTATCAAAAATTATATCATTAGGTTTAGGATTTATTTCGAATGAGAAGCTATATTTAAATCCAGAGCATCCACCACCGTGAACAGAAATCCTGAAAAATGATTTATTATCTTTTTCAGAAATTATTCGATCTATTTCTTTTTTTGCGGACTCTGTAAAATTAATTTTGTTACTTTTTTCCATAATTTTATATATTATATTTTTATCACATCTTATGTCAAAATACGAATATTCAAAAATTGCAACCCCAATAAAATCTGTTGGTAGAATTTATAAAGAAAAAGCTAGTCTACTTAGACCGCCGTATCAAAGGGATAGAGATAGGGTTATTCATTCAACAGCTTTTAGACGATTAAAGCATAAAACTCAGGTTTTCGTTAATACTAATGACGATCACTATAGAACTAGAATTACTCACTCTTTAGAAGTTTCACAAATAGCAAGAACATTTGCAAAAATGTTTAAAATTAATGAGGATCTTTGTGAAACAATAAGCTTGGCACATGATTTGGGCCATCCTCCTTTCGGACATGCTGGCGAAGAAAAATTAAATGAATGTATGCAAGACTATTTCGGATTTGACCATAATATTCAAACATTAAGAATTGTAACAAAACTTGAAAACAAATATTATAACTTTAAAGGATTGAATTTATCTATAGAAACTTTAGATGGTCTAATTAAACACAATGGACATATAGAAGACCCACATATGTTTAATAAAATACTTGGAGAAAAAGTACTTAAAAACAAAATTAAATTCATGAACAAACCATCATTAGAAGCTCAATTTTCATCAATCTCGGATGATATAGCTTACAATAGCCATGATCTACAAGATGGTATTAAAGCTGGACTTTTTGAAATAGAAGATCTTAAACAAATCTCAACAATCTCTGAAATAATTTATAAACATAAAAATATTTACAAAAAAAAAATTAAAGATTTAATGGTCAGTGAAATAATAAGAGAAATAATAAATGAAATGGTTAAAGATGTTACTTTAAAAACAAAAAAAAATATTAAATCATTTAGATTAAAAAATATTAGAGATATATACAATTCAAAAATAACTTTAGTAGAATTTTCCGATAAAATGAAAAAATTTGATAAAGAAATTAAATTCTTTTTAAAAGAAAATATGTATAATCATAATGTGGTTTTATCAAAAACAAAAAATGGAATGAAAATCGTTGATGCTTTATTCAAAAAAATAATAATCAAACCAGAAAAATTTATAAAAGGATACCCAAACTTGGATGATGGTAAATTTAGAATAGTCTGTGATTTTATCGCTGGTATGACAGATCGTTACGCTATAAAACTATATAAATCACTAAAATGAATTTATTCAATATTTATCTCGAAGAAATTAAGAAAACAGTTTTAAATAAAAATACCTTTTTTAAACTTTCAAAATCAGATTTAGTAAATGTTACTTTAGAAAAACCTCCTGAAAATTATAATTATGATTTTTCAACAAATATTGCATTGATACTTTCAAAAAAATTAAAATTAAATCCACTTGAAATTGCTGAAAAAATTAAATTATTGCTTTCTCAAAAGAAAAATAATTTTTCTCAAATGGAAATAGCTGGACCAGGATTTATAAATATCAATATTAATAAAAAATCTTGGTTAAAAAATATTAATTTAATTTTTAAAAATAGGAAAAAATTTGGTTCTCGTAAATCTAACTTGAATTATAATATTGAATTTGTATCTGCAAATCCAACTGGTCCATTACATATTGGACATTGTAGAGGTGCCGTGTTTGGTGATGTAATCTCAAATCTATTAATATTCAATGGAAATAAAGTTACTAAAGAATTTTATGTTAACGACTTTGGTAATCAAATTAACATCTTTACAGAGTCCGTATTTTATAGATTGAGAGAACTTAAATTTAGTGAAAAGTTTCCATCAAATAAGAACCTATATCCTGGCCTCTATATAATTAATATTGCTAAATCCATTTTAAAAAAAAAACCTAAAATTAATTTACAAAAATTCGACAATATAAAAAAAACACTTTCCAAAGATGCTATAAATTTTTCAATGAAACTTATTAAATCCGATTTAAAACTTCTAGGAATAAATCATGATAATTTTTTTTATGAGTCTGATATAGTTAAAAAAAAATTAATTAATAAATCACTTAATCGACTTAAGAAAAATAAAATTGTAATAGAGGGTTTTTTACAACCACCGAAAGGTGAAGACAATATTAACTGGAAAAAAAAGAAAAAATTAATTTTTAAATCAACAAATTACGGTGATGATACTGATAGATCATTACAAAAAGACGATGGATCATGGACTTATTTTGCAAATGACTTGGCGTATCATTCGAATAAAATTTCTAGAAAATTTAACTTTCTGATAAACATACTTGGAGCTGATCATACTGGATATATTAAAAGAATAACTGCAGCTGTAAATGCTATTTCAAATAATAAAACTAAATTGATATGTAAAGTTTGTCAGTTGGTAAAACTTTATAAGGATGGTCAACCCTTTAAAATGTCCAAAAGACTTGGAGATTTTGTTTCAGTCAATGAACTACTATCCGAAGTAGATAAAGATTCTGTGCGATTTATGATGTTAAATAGAAGTAATGATGTTGAGATTGACTTTGAATTTAATAAAGTTAATGAGAAAAATAAAGATAATCATATTTTCTATGTTCAGTATGCATACGCTAGAATAAATTCTTTATTCAGAAGTATCAATTTTAATTTATATAAGAATATTGTTTTAAAAGAAAACGATTTTAATCCAAATTCTTACGAGGTTAAGTTATTAAGGAAAGTAATAGAGTGGCCAAAAATTATAGAAATTGCTTCAGCAAAACTCGAACCCCACAGAATTACTTTTTATTTATATGAATTATCTACAATATTCCATTCTTATTGGAGCGAGGGTAATAGAAACGATGATTATAAATTTATTATCAATGGGAAAATGAATAATATTCATTCTTTTAGAATATTTCAACTAATTTCAATAATTTTAGAAAATGGGATGTCTATTATTGGGGTTTCATTACCTAAAAAAATGTAATGTTAAAAAATATTATTCAATTAATTTACATTGTCATAATAATTATTTTTTTAATTTTTATTTTTTCGACCTATTTCTCAAAAACAAATAAAATAAACACTTACAATAAGATTTATGGTAAATATAATTTAAATACCGTTGATATTAATAAATTACCTTTTATGGAGAATGATACTGACGATGTCATTATATTTAATCATGATAATAATATTGATACAAAATTTAAAAAAAGAAAAATTTGGGACTTATTAAAATGATGAAGAGAAAATCTATAATTACTAGTTTGTCGTCATTTAAAATAACAAATAAAGAAAGACATATTTTTAAAACAAATAAGCCTTGGGGAATAATTTTATTTAAAAGAAATATTAAAAATCTTAAGCAATTAAAAGAATTAACTAAAGAAATAAGATATTTAATGGAGGATAAGTTTTATCCAATACTCATTGACGAGGAAGGTGGTCGTGTTTCTAGATTTTCAAATATTTTTAATACTAGTGCTTTTCATCAAAATTATTTTGGTAAAACTTATGAAAAAAATAAAACGTTAGGAATTAATTCGTATATTGAATATTTGTCTTTTAATTGCGAACTCTTAAACGAGGTTGGTATCAATATGAATACAATCCCAGTACTTGATATTTTAAAAAATAATTCACATAATATTATAGGAAATAGAAGCTATTCAAAAAAAATAAAAACTATCAATAATTTAAAAAAAATCTGTTTTAAAATACTTAATAAATATAAAATTGGCTGTGTTTCAAAACATATACCGGGTCACGGTTCTTCTTTAGTAGATACACATCTTAAAACCTCAATTATTAAATATAAAAAAAAATATTTATTTAAAAATGATTTCAAAACTTTTAAAAATATAGATCAAAAATTTTGTATGACAGCACATGTAATTTTTAAGGATCTAGATCCGTTCAATTCAGTTACATTATCACCTAAAATGATCGGAATTATAAGAAAATTTATTAAATTTAAGGGAATTATCATTTCCGACGATATTTGCATGAAAGCTCTTAGTAAAAATTATTTATATAACGCTAAAAAAGCGATTCAGTCTGGATGCAATCTGGTATTGTATTGCAGAGGAGACTCAGATGAATCCTCAATATTATTGAGAAAAATAGGCTATATGGATGATTTCGTAAGAAAAAAAACATCGGAATTTTATAAATTTTTAAGTTAAAATTAATAATGGAATCAGTCAATAATAAAATATTAATTGATATACCAAATTATAATGGTCCTTTAGAAAAACTTTTGGATTTAGCAAAAAATCAAAAAGTTGATCTAACAAGCATTTCTGTAACAACATTAGCAGATCAATTTCTTAGTTTTGTAAAAAATTATCAAGATAGAAATTTAGATCTAGCATTTGAATATTTGTTGATGGCTACTTGGTTAATATATCTTAAATCTAAATTACTTTTACCTGAGGATGATGAGGAAAACTTTAAGGCTAATGAAATAGCTGAAAAATTAAAAATACAATTAAAAAAATTAGAGATAATAAGACTTTTATCTGATCAACTATTAAAAAAAGAAAGAGTAGGCCGCGATTTTTTTTTTAGAGGAACTCAAGGGAGACAAAGATCTTCAAATAATATAAGCTACAAAGTTACTTTATATGATCTCTTAAAAACGTACTCTGAAATTAAATCACAATCATCATTTCAAAGAATAGATATACCAAAATTGCCTGTTATGACAACCCAAGAGGGTATAAAGGAAATTAAAAACAATATGAAAAATATTGAGGATTGGAAAAAAATAAACGAATTGATACCTAAAAATTATATAGTTTCAAAAAAATTAAAACAAACTGGCCTAGCATCAATATTTACTGCAAGTTTAGAACTAACAAAAGATGGTATAATTGATCTTAAGCAGGCCAAACTTTTTAATGATATATTTATAAGAACAGCTAAACACACACCAATGAAATTAAAAGGAAAATAATTAATGAAAAAAGATAAAGATATTACAAATGTTATTAACTTTCCAAAAAAAAAATCTAAACTAGAAAGAGAAATTGAAGCTATTATTTTTGCCTCAGATGAACCTTTGGATTTAGATGCCATTGAAAAAAGAGTTGGTAGTAATAAAAATATTAAAAAAATATTATTAAAACTTCAGGATGAATACTCTTCAAGAGGTATAAATTTAATTTGTATTGCAAATAAATGGATTTTTAGAACTTCAAGTGATTTATCTAAATTGATGTCAAAACAAAAATCATCTCAAAGAAAATTATCAAAGGCTACTATAGAAACATTAGCTATAATTGTTTACCATCAACCTGTAACAAGATCTGAAATAGAAAATATTAGAGGCGTTGCTTTCGCCTCAAATACTTTAGAAATTTTATTAGAACTAGATTGGATAAAGCCAAATGGAAGAAAAGATGTGCCTGGTAAGCCAATCCAATATGGTACAACAGACAATTTTTTAAATCACTTTAATATTCAAAAATTATCTGATCTTCCTACAATTGATGAATTAAGTTCTGCTGGTTTAATCGATTCAACATCAGTAGACTCATCAATATTTGGCACAGGTAAATTCTTTAAAGAGCAAGAAAAAGTTAAGAAAGATAATATTTATTCAGATATTGACCAAGCTATCAAGCAAACACCAAAATCTGAAGAATAATCCTATTTATTTAATATCTATAATTGTATATAGTTATCATATGGGTATAAGTTTTTGGCAAATAGCTATCGTCGTGGTTCTAGTTGTTCTACTTTTTGGAAGAGGTAAAATTTCTAGTTTAATGGGAGATGTTGCTAAGGGTATCAAAAGTTTCAAAAAAGGAATCTCTTCAGACGAAGGTAGTAAAATAGACTCACCAGAAAATAAGGACGAAGATTCAAATTCAACAAATAAATAATTTATAATGCCACAAATTGGATGGTTTGAAATTCTAATTGTTGTAGTGATAGCTATTTTAGTTATAGGTCCAAAAGATTTTCCTGTTGTTTTAAAAAAAGTAGGAAATACTATTGGATCTTTCAAAAGATATTTCAGTGGTATTCAAGACAAAATAAATAATTTAGATCGTTCGATTGAAGAGGAGATTGAAGTCGAGAAATCTAATAATGATGTTAAAGATAAAAAGAAAGATCAAAACTCCTAGAATGAGTGAAACTAAAGAAACATCTTTTGTTAGTCATTTATCTGAGCTTAGATCTAGATTAATTAAATCTTTAATTTTTATTTTTATAATTTTTGTGTTTGGCTATATTTTTGCTGAGAATATTTACAATTTTCTAGTTAATCCTTTTGCAGAAGCTGTAAAAAATGATGGTCAAAACAGAAGGTTAATTTTTACCGCTCTTCATGAAACTTTCATAACTTATTTAAAAGTAGCTTTTTTTTCTGCAACTTTTTTAGGTAGCCCGGTTATTTTAACACAAATATGGAAATTTATTGCTCCGGGATTATATCAAAATGAAAAAAAAGCTTTATTACCATATTTAATTGCAACACCTATATTATTTTTGCTTGGAGCAATGCTAATTTATTATTTAGTAATGCCTTTAGCTATTAAGTTTTTTCTATCATTTGAAACTTCTGCAGTTAATAATTCACTACCTATACAGTTAGAAGCAAAGGTAAATGAATATTTATCACTCATAATGAGGTTAATATTTGCTTTTGGACTAAGTTTTCAATTACCAGTTTTGTTAAATTTATTAGCAAGAGTGGGCGTGATTGACTCTGAGTACTTAAAAACGAGAAGAAAATATTTTATAGTTATAATATTTACAGCTGCCGCTATTTTAACACCGCCTGATCCAATCACACAAATTGGTTTAGCAATCCCTTTGTTGATACTTTATGAATTATCTATATTATCTGTAAAATTGATTGAGAAAAAAATAAATAAAGATAATGCATAACTTAAAAGATATTAGAGATAACATTAAATTGTTTAAAAAAAAAATATCAGAAAGATATTCTAATATTGACTTTGATGAATTAATTAATCTAGACATTAAAAATAGAGAATTGATAAAAAATAAAGAAAAATTGGAGCATGAAAAAAAATTAATTTCAAAAAAAAAAGACCCCAAACAGTTTAATTTATCTAAAGAAATATCTAATAAAATATCTAAAATCGAGATTGAACAGAAAAATTTAGAAAAAAAAATATGGCCAATCCTATACACTATACCTAATATTGCGTTGGATGATGTTCCTGTTGGTAAAGACGATACTTTTAATAAAGAAATAAAAAAATCTGGAACTATTCCAGATTTTAAATTCAAAGTTAAGTCTCATGATGAAATAGGTATTAATTTAGAGTTAATGGATTTTGATATCGCTACAAAAACATCTGGATCAAGGTTTGTTTTCTTAAAGGGTAAACTTGCTGAGCTTGAAAGGGCATTATCTAATTTTATGTTGGATATACATACACGAGAATTTGGCTATCAAGAAATTTCTCCACCTCTAATTGCTAATGAAAATACAATGTTTGGTACAGGACAATTACCAAAATTTGAAAATGATCAATTTGAAATCAAATTAGAAAATGATCAAAAAAAATATTTGATACCAACAGCTGAAGTAATTCTTACAAATATTGTAAAAAATACTTCAATTGATGCTAAAAAACTTCCTTTAAGATTAGTTGCTTCAACGTCCTGCTTCAGGAAAGAGGCTGGTAGTTATGGAAAAGATACAAAAGGAATGCTAAGGCAACATCAATTTTATAAAGTAGAGTTAGTTAGTATTGTACATCCAAGAAAGTGTTCTGAAGAATTAGAAAGAATGATTACATGTGCTGAGGAAATTCTTAAGAGATTAAAATTACCCTATAGAACTATATTGTTATCGACTGGTGATATGGGTTTTAGTGCTGAAAAAACTATAGATTTAGAAGTATGGATACCATCAGAAAATAAATATCGTGAAATTTCAAGTTGTTCTTCATGCGGTCAGTTTCAATCAAAAAGAATGAAAAGTAAATTTAAGGATTCAAATAACAAACCTGATTTTTTAAGCACTCTAAATGGTTCTGGCTTAGCAATTGGAAGAACACTTATTGCCATAATGGAAAATTACCAAAATTCAGATGGATCTGTTACAATTCCACAAAGCTTAAGACCATACATGAATAATTTAGATAAAATTGATTAAAAAAATGTTGTTAAAATAATATTATTGAGATATTTATTCCTTAAGTATGAGTGGATCAAATTTTGCACAATTTATACCTTTAATATTAATATTTGTAATTTTTTACTTTTTTTTAATTAGACCGCAACAAAAAAGAGTTAGAGAACACAAAGATATGGTTAAAAACCTTAAAAGAGGCGATGAAGTCATTACTTCTGGTGGTATTATAGGTAAAGTAGATAGAGTTTTTGAGGACGATAGAATAGAACTTGTAATTGCAGATGGAGTTAAAGTGCAAGTCATTAGAAATACAATTCAAAGTCATCTTAAAAAAGAAACAAAAAAATAATTACTTGTGCTTAATTTTTCAAATTTAAAGATTTTAGCAATTTATTTATTACTTTTGTTTTTTAGTATTTTTTGCTTTTTAAATTTTATTGATTTTAATAGCTCTTTTTTAAAAAAAAAAATAAATCTTGGACTTGATCTTCAAGGAGGTTCATATTTATTACTTGAAGTAGATACCTCTTTATTAGAAGAAAAAGCTATACAATCAAAAGTTATACCTCTAAAAAAAACTTTAAAAAAAAATTTAATAAATTTTAAGGATTTTAAAGTCTTAAATAAAAATATTGCTTTTACTATACCTATTTCCGAAAAAGAAAAATTTGAAAATATTTTTTATAATAAAATAGAAAACGAATTTAATGATTTTTTAGATCAGTACAATTCTTTTGAACTCGATACAAAAATTAATAATAATCAAATAAATATTTTTTTATCTAAATTTGGCGTTATTTCAATTAAATCTTCAGCTGTAAATCAATCAATAGAAATTGTAAGAAGAAGAATCGATGAGACAGGTACTAAAGAACCATCCATACTAAGAAGAGGGAATAATCGAATTTTAGTAGAGCTTCCTGGCATTAAAGATCCTGATAGAATTAAAGATCTTTTAGGAAAAACCGCTGAATTAAGTTTTAGACTGGTAAGTGATAATAACAATGATTTTGGAAATGAAAAATTTTTACTCAAAGACACAAACGAAGAAATCATGGTTAGTAAAAGAATAATTTTAAATGGTGAAAATCTGGTTGATGCACAACCAAGATTTGATAATTTAAGCAATCAACCAATTGTTGCTTTCTCATTAGACAGATTAGGGTCGCAAAGATTTGGTCAAACGACAACCAAAAATATAGGAAAAAGATTAGCTATTATTCTTGATGGAGAAGCTATAAGCGCGCCAGTAATTCAAGATTCTATTACGGGAGGAAATGGTACAATTTCTGGAAATTTTACATTTCAAACAGCAACTGATCTTGCCTTACTTTTAAGATCCGGTGCTTTACCAACTCCTTTAATTGTTGCTGAAGAAAGAACTGTTGGTCCTGATTTAGGAAAAGATTCTATCAAGTCAGGTTTGATTTCCTTAATCGTGGGTTTCATATTGGTAATATTTTTTATGATCTTTAAATATAAAATTTTTGGTTTAGTAGCTAATATTGCTCTCATATCAAATTTACTAATGTTGATTGGAATATTAACTTTAATGGAGGCTACTTTAACATTGCCAGGTATTGCTGGAATTATTCTTACGGTTGGAATGGCGGTAGATGCAAATGTTTTAATTTTTGAAAGAATTAAAGAAGAACTTAAAGAAGAAAGTAATAACGTTCAGGCTTTTGACTTAGGATTTAAAAAATCAATTGTAACAATATTAGATGCAAATATAACAACATTGATTGCTTCCATAATTTTATTTTTGTTTGGTTCTGGCCCAATAAAAGGTTTTGCTATCACATTGTCAATTGGACTTATAACAACCTTATTTGCATCATATTTTATTTCAAGACATTTAACATCAATTATAGTTTTTAAAAATAAAGATAAAACAATTGTATTATGAAAGTAAAATATAATTTTCAATCCAAGTTTAAAAAAGCTTCAATTTTTTCTTTCTTATTAATTATTGCCAGTCTTCTTTTTTTATTTTTTAAGGGGTTAAATCTTGGAATTGACTTTAAAGGAGGTACACTCATAGAATTACGCACAGTGTCAAAATTAATCAGTACTTCAGATGTGCGGTCAGCTTTCACAAGTATTAATCTTGGCGATGTAAATGTTAAAAAATTTGGAACAAAAAATGATTATTTGGTCAAATTTGAAAAAAAAACCTTTGATAAAGGCCAAACAATTAAAAATATAAAAGATAAAGTAAAAGAAAAATTAGGAACAGAAATTAATTTTAGAAGAGTTGAAAATGTTGGCCCAAAAGTTAGTAAAGAACTTTTAGAGTCAGGGATTATTGCAATTATTTTATCTTTAGGAGCAATGCTTTTTTATATTTGGGTAAGATTTGAATGGCAATTCAGTATTGGATCAATAGCCGCTATATTTCATGATGTATTAATTACAATTGGTTTTTTTTCATTTCTTTCATTAGAAGTAAACTTGTCAATAGTTGCAGCAGTATTAACTATTGTTGGTTATTCATTGAATGATACAGTTGTAATTTATGATAGAATTAGGGAAAATTTACGTAAGTATTCAAAAACTCAAATCACAGATGTTCTAAATATTTCAATAAATGAGACATTATCCAGAACTATAATTACATCGGCCACAACCTTGCTTGCTCTCTTTTCTATATTTATTTTAGGAGGTGAGATACTAAGAGGTTTTGCATTTGCTATGATTATTGGGGTTTTTATAGGAACATACTCATCAATTTTTGTAGCATCACCAATTTTAAAGATATTTAAAGTAAGTTTTGAAACAATAGATAAAGATAAAAATTAAATTTAATATAAATTTTGAGCAACAACCATGGAAAGTAGCATTGGAAGAGAAAATAAAGTATTTATTCTTGATGCTAAAAGAGCAGTTTTCATATGCTTAGGTTTATCTTCGGGCGGGCAGTCTACAATTCCTAAAACTTTTTTTTGATTTGGCCAAATAATAAACCAAACATTAAAAGCCATTATTAAACCAAGCC
>MDTD01147450.1_pt1 | contig 12423 bp, 23 predicted proteins | sample 811221 | NCBI WGS metagenome assembly MDTD01 (sample SAMN05326646, study PRJNA326480) | marine metagenome | isolation source: seawater | place: Pacific Ocean: South West | collected 2011 | reverse complement strand
TATAGAAGACAAGCAAAAAGAGATAGATGAGATCTTGGAAACCCAAAAGCAGAAGATTGATGGGCTAACAGCCCTCGCTCAGGCAGAATCTATAGAGGAAGCGGAAAAAGTAGTCGGAGACCTCAAGCAGCTTGACGTAGATTTTTCAGAACCAATGAATGACATCAAGGCTGCCTTGGAAGAAGAAGCTGCTAAACTTAAAGAGGGTGGCGAAGAAGTCGAAGAAGTCATAGAGCAATTAAGAAAGTCACCTCAAGCAAAAGCAATTCCGAAAGATGCGCCAGCCGAAGAGTTCTTTCCTCTAATAGAGGCGGGTCTGCTAGCGAACACTTTCGGCTCAGTTGTTGAAGAAGCCAAGAATACCGGCGCATCAGAACTGCTGGGATTTGTTGCAGAGATGTCGCCCGATGATCTTAAGACACTTTCTAGCATGGGCCCGCGCGGTAAAGAGTACGCCGACATGATCTTCAAGTTTAGGGATGATCTTCTTAATATCTGATTTCTTTTATCTTCAGTGTTTATTCAATATAATGGCATCAACACGGGAGTTTTATAATGAGTGACAACCCAAGAAACTGGATACCTGAAATCTACTATGAAGAAACGGATGAGGGTATAACTTCTCACATCCCTTTTATATCTGTTCCAACTGAAGAGACGATGCCGAACGTTTTGTTCATGTTCGAGTCGAGAGAGACAGGCGAAGAAGAGGTAGGACCAAACGGTGACCCAATGCCGATTGTCGACCTCGATCTTCATCAATACGCAAATATGAATGTTTTGCGTGATAATTTACCCTCTAGCTTATATGATACTGTTAGGCAGACGCTTGGACTTGAGCCTCTGGCGCAAGCGACTGAAAAGGGGAAGCAAATCACAGATTCTATCCGAGAGAATGTTACCACCCAAGATTGACATTCGTGTAAATTAGAGCGATATAGTGTATAATAAACCTGTATTTGGAACTTACAGGAGTGTATCTATGTCCATATATCTCAATAGAGAAGCCTCGATCGAAGCGATCAAAAACATCACAAATTTATTCACCGACTTGAATGATCTGTACGGTAAGTACGGAATCGATCTGGGTAATGATGTCGGTCGTAAGAATATCCTCATTTCCGCCGCACAAGAACACTTCTTTGCTAAGGCTATTGGAACGCTAGTAGGAAAGTGTTCCAGCGATGGCCGCACCGGGATGGCCGATATTGTCATCGAAAGTATGGAAGACCGAGAAGTCGAATGTAAGGTCGTTTGCCGTGGTAAGACCGGTTCATGGTCTTTACAAGCTGATAAAGCAACCCTGGAGAAGAAGGGCAGCTGCGACTTTCTATACTTACTGTTTGACCGTTCTCATGAAAATGTGGCTGTCTTGTTATTCGAAGATCTTGTTCCTGACGACTTCTATGATCCAGCCCCTGGTTCTAGAGGTAAGGCGCGTCTCAAGAAGTCATCTGCGTTTAAAAAGTGTACACCCTTAGTAGGTAGCTTCAAAAACCTTAGGGAGGAGTGGGTTAACGAATACACTCGCCGCGCCGAGACAGCGGCATCGTCGGCCCAAGCAAAAACAGCTGAACAAAAGATGGAGTTGTGGTACAATAAACCAGATTCATACAGCATACAACTGGAGAGTGTAAATGAGCTCATCTGATTTCCCCGTAGGGAGTATAGTCTACTTTTTGCATAGCAAAAGCGAGAGAGTCTTGCCAGCACAGGTCGTTGAAAAGATAGTACGCACTTCGCTGGAAGGTTCAAGAGCAACGTACATTATAGCTGTTAAATCGTCTGACGACATAAAAAAGATTGAAGTTGATCCGGGAACTGTCGATATTTTTCCAAGTCCTGAGCAGATGAAAGAGTTTATGGTGTCTAGAGCAACAGCAGCGGTTACAAAGCTCATAGATAAAGCTGTAGAAGCATCTCAAATTTTTGAGCCTGTAGGACAACCCCCTCGGGATAAAGAGCCGGTTGAAGATATGATCCTACCTGATACTGACGCCTGGCACACACCCGCAGCCGAGCGACCCATCAGTACCAAAAATAAGAAATCAGAATACGCAGAAGTTGATTTAGGAAACGGTCAAGTCGCGCGCATGAAGGTGTAAACTAATGGCAGAGATATTTACAGAAAGAAGTAGCTTCTATACCAGCCAAACCCCGTTTTCGCATCTGGTTATAGATGATCTATTACCCGGCGATCAGGTAAAAGCTATAGCAGACAGCTTTTGGGATTACAACGATGTTAAGTGGGAAAAATTTGGTCGATCATTTTATAATGATCATGGCCAGAAGAAACAGATGGAAAGCTTTACGTCGATGCCCGAACCTATAAAGCGGTTCTTTAGCTCTTTTATGAGTGCCGAGTTTATAGCAAAGCTTTCTCAGCACACAAGCCTCAACATTGAAAAAGCAAATCTCTTCGGTGCAGGAATGAACCTGTATGCCCCCGGCGCTGAATTGAAAAAACATGCAGACTTTAATTTCAATGATGAGATCAAAATGTACCGATGCTTAAACTTGCTTTACTACGTGAGTGATTGGAAAGAGGGCGACGGCGGGTGCCTTCAATTGTACCATCCGGAAGCAGGATCAGCTCTAGAGGTCTCACCTAAGCAAAATAGAGTTGTGATATTCCCCACGAATCTTGACACACCCCATGGAGTGTCAAAGACTTCACCCGGCTTTTTTCGAAAGTCATTAGGTATTTACTACTACACAAGAGATCTGCCCCAAAATGTTTCAAGTGAACCACACAGAACTATATGGAAAGACAATGACTGATAATTTAAGCAAACCATCAAAAACAAAGCACCTAATCATGGATGCTAACAATCTATTATTTCGCGCTCGCCATGCTTGCTATCGCCGACAGTACGATCATGTGATTACACACACGTTTTTCAGGAGTATCAAGCCTCTGGTGGAAAAATTCAACCCTGACTGCGTTTACTTTGTACTTGATGGGTACCCTAAGAAGAGGATGGAGTTGAGTTCAGACTACAAGGGCACTAGAGAATATCACGATAAAGATAATTTCCGAGTGCAGCGCAAAAAGTCGATCTCTATGATAAAAGAGTCAGTACCTTTTCTCGTCATGAGGCACCCTGAGATGGAGGCCGATGATGTGATCGCTGATTTGGTTCTTAGAAAACTGCCGGAAAGTCATGAAAAAGTGATCGTATCATCCGACACTGACTTTATCCAGCTTTGCCAAGAGCCGGCAAAAAATGTCCTGCTTTATAACCCTATAAAGAAAGATTATCGAGAAGCGCCTCCGTACTCTTACTCTCGATGGAAAGCACTCCGCGGCGACTCTGCTGACAATATCCCTGGACTTAAGGGTATCGGTAATAAGAGGGCTGCTGCGTTGATGCAAGAGGTAGGAGCCCTTGAAGCATTTTTCCAAAAGAAGCCTGAATTAAGAGAGCAGTATAACAAGAATGTAGAGATGATTGAGCTGATTGCCATGACTCCTGATGAGTTTTCAGATGTAGAAATGTGGTACTCTCAAAACCCTTTTTCAACGCTAAGAGAAACCTTTACGCAGATGAACTTAAAAAGTATGATTACAGACAAGGCGTGGGGAAATTACTCAAAGCCGTTTGGAGGCCTGAAAGATGGACGGGAATATTTTATCAAATGAAAAAATCGAAGCGTTAAGAGAGCTAAACGTTTTAGCAGAAAATGAAGTTGCTTACTCACAGGGAGACCTGCTGGTTGCTGTTGATGTTGTGACACAAGCGCGAAGAGTCATTAGCTCCGCAGCGCTTAATGAGGTTGCTGCATCAAAGAGGTTGTTGAAAGGATGATAGAACAGACTTACAAAGTTGTCACTTTTGGAGACGACGCTCGCGAAAAAGTGAGGGTTGGAGTTCGACAGTTGACAGATGCAGTTAAGGTAACAATGGGACCCAGTGGTAATAACGTCTTGATTGAACAGTCAGGTGCACCTCCCGTACTTACGAAAGATGGAGTTACAGTCGCTAGAGCCATAAATTTGCGGGATAAGTTTGCGAACCTGGGAGTACAGTTAGTGAGAGAAGCAGCCCAGTGCACGGCTGAAGAAGCCGGTGACGGCACTACAACTGCTACTGTTTTGGCAAATGCTTTGTATGAAGAAGGACTAAGAGCTCTTTCAGCCGGTCATGGGCTTAGGGAAATTAAGGAAGGCATGGCGATAGCTTTAGACAAGATGACAACGTCTATTATCGCCGCATCTCAACCGATTGAATCTGATGAAGACCTGAGAAGGGTCGCAAATATTTCTGTTAATCACGAGTCAGAACTAGCAAACCTGATTGTCCGCGCGATGAAGGCTGTAGGTGATCATGGTACAGTTACGGTCGACGAAGCGAAGGGGTTCGAGAGCTCTCTAGAGGTTGTAGAGGGGTGCGAGCTCGATCGTGGTTATACTTCACCATATTTTGTAAATAAGCCCTCTAGAATGGCTTGTACACTCTCAAATCCAGCTATCTTGGTTACCGATCAAAGAATATCTTCTGTTACGCATATCATGCACTTTATGGAAGAGTCAGCTCGTGAATCTCGTCCTTTTGTTATCATCGGTCCTGAAACGACTGGCGATGCAATGCAGGCCTTGATAATGAACACGAACAAAAAGGTGATTAAGTCATGTGTTCTAGCAGCCCCTGAGTTCGGCACCGCCCGCCTTGAGTCTTTACGAGATCTATGCGTGTTATTAGGCACAGAGCTTTTGTCCGGAGACCAGTCCACATGGAGAGAAAAGTCACTAAAAGATTTAGGTAGCTGCAAGAAGATGACTGCCTTCCGCTTTAGGACTATATTTGTAGGTGCTAACGGTTCGAATAAAGCTTGCGAAGCTCGAGCGAGTGAAATTAATAAAGCGATGGCTGTCTCGGACCCTGAACTTCAACAGGTTTTAGCAAGACGCCTCCGGCGACTAAACAGTGGCATCGGCATTCTTCGTGTCGGCGGAGCAACAGAGGCTGAGATCGGCGAGAGAAAAGACAGGGTCGAGGATGCCTTATACGCGACCAGGGCTGCTATGCAGGAAGGTATAGTAGCTGGCGGGGGTTCTTTATTGGCAAAGCTCGCTAGAGAAAATATGGGAACAAATAAGAAACCGTCAGTAGGGGAGATGATCGTCTATTCTGCCTGCTGTGAGCCCCTAAAGCAGATTGCTTCTAATTGTGGTTCGGTACCTGAAATAATCCTCGAAAAGATTAGTGAAAAGCCCTCTAATTTTGGATATAATGCTATTAATAAGACAGTATGTAATTTATTAGAAGAAGGGATCGTTGACCCTGTCAAGGTAACAAGACTAGCTCTGCAAAATGCTGTGAGCGTTGCTATCAATTTATTGTCTATCGGCTGTTCTATGGTCGAAGATTCCACCGAAGCCAACAATTAGGAGTACACCAAAACCATGGCGAAACCGTTAATCTTAATCTCACCTGAAGATCTTCCATACATGAAAGAAGAAAGACTAAAGCGAGAAGTTTTTTCTTTAGAGTCGCGCAAGAGTATGATACTTCGCGATAGAGAAAGAGCGAAAAAGCAGCAGGGGACTGTAGTGATGCTAGAGAAAGAAATCTGCTATCTTCAGCGCGAGATTGAGGTAAGAGAAAGAAGAAGAGCTGCTCACGCAAAGTTTTTGCAAAAAAGGTCTGAAAGGCGTGCAAAGAGAAGGTGAGGTGTGGTATAATTTTAATGTTGGTTGGTAAAGATAGCCACCAACTTGTTTTCACAATTAACCGGAGGTATGAATGATTTTAGACACGTATTTTGAGAACGTGGGAAATCATGCTCTTCTTTCTCGTGAAGAAGAGGTTGAGCTAGCAAAAGCAATTGAGAAAGGCGATCAGCGCGCCAGGAATAGGATGATCGAGGCCAACTTAAGGCTTGCGATCTCCATCGCGAAGAACTTTCGAGACAAAGGTTGCTCCTTTGAAGACCTGATCCAAGAGTCGAATCTTGGTCTGATCAGGGCCGTTGACCGGTTTGACTGGCGTAAGGGGTTCAAGTTTAGCACATACGCAGTTTGGTGGATTCGCCAAGCCGTTCAGTCTCATGTCGCTGGTCAGTCTGGTGCTATTAAGATGCCAACTTCTGCAAGGGCGATCATGTATAAGGCTCAAAAGTTCCGTGAGGAATATCAGGATGAGTTTGGCTGTGACCCATCTGCTGGTGAGGTCGCTGCTTCTGTTGGGATCCCGGAAGATACCCTAAGGTCTATCTACAAATCAGGCTCTACAGCCGTATCCCTAGACCGCTCTATCTCTCGTGATGACTCTGGCGGAAGAACATTCGCTGAAATTGTTGGGGGTGTTGATGACACCGACCCTGGCGAAGAGTTAGACAAGGTGGCTGTTAGAGGGCTTCTAGTAGCAGCTTTGAAGAAACTGACTGCTAGGGAAGAAAATATTATTAGGCTGCGCTTTGGATTGACAGAAGATCTAACAGATAGCGCAAACTTCCCAATCACTACTAAAAAGCAAAAGGTTCTAAAAGCAAGGAGTTCGAAATGAGTATGCCAAAAGGTTTTAAGGCTAAGAATGGTTATGCCACTGTTGGTGAACGTGGTGGTTTAGGTTACAGAGAGATCGCTGAGGTGATGTCTGAGAATGGTGATCCTATGAAGCATTCCGCAGCACGCAACTATTTCCTGCAAGGGATGCGTAAGCTTGCGTCACCTGTTGTAGAGATGTATGGTCTTTCAAACGATGAAGTTGACCGCATCGCGTTAGACCCCCGCTTCCAAGAAAGTGTTGCCGACATCATTGAGGAAGCAGGTATCGAGCTATGACAGGCTTTATTCATTTCCACCAAGAGCTTCAGAGTTTGCGGACATCCACCGCCATTCTAGAGTCCCTTGACTGGGATGAAGAGAAATTTGAGGCCTTCTTGGAGGAGCTAAAACTTATGTTGATAGCCGCTCCACCGAACGTGGATAAAGCACTTTTCTGGCTTAGGACAACTCCTTGGGACACTTTTGATAAACAGCTAATTCCTGATGTTGTCTATAGGTCTCTAGAAGTGAGCTTTAAAGCTTGGGAGAAAAAGATGAAAAATGACGTATCACAGTCAAGACTCTCAGGGATCTGGCACGAAAGTGATTTAATACGTACTACAAAAAACAATAAAGATGATGAGTGGAATTAATGTCTAGATTTAAGAGAGATTTTCGAAAGTGGCTTCGTAGAAATGAAGTTAAAGATGTGAAAGCGTGGCTTGACAAAAGAGGAATAAAAAGCTTTGAGGCTTTGCTAGCGTTTTGTAATGGTAGTGATCTTCACCTAACCATGACAAAAGAACAGTGTAACGATCAGTTTTTTCAAACACATCCAAGCCCGCCGCCTGCGCCTATTCCAACAACCCCACCTAAGAGTAGTTCAGAGCAAAAGACCTGGGAGATTCCGGCTGCGGAAAGACCTCTTAAGAAATCTTCTAGCCGGCCTAAAAAGCAGAGTCCTAAAAGAACAAAGGGCTCCAAAAGCAGAAAGAGAAGTGATAAATGATGAAGCTGATACCGCAGTCTATAAAGGGAAAGATTTTTTCAGTCCTTACATTTTTAAACCTCGGTATGGCATCTTATTTCGCTGCGATCGGATTAGGCGAACAATCTTTGCTAAGTGGTATAACAGCTTTTCTCTGTTTAGGCGTTTGGTTAGTAGAGCTTAATCTTAAGAGGTGAAAAGTGTATCGAAAAGTTAGGACAATCTTAACACATCCTCAGTCCTTGAGGAAGAAATCTGTTCCATTTGCGCCTCATACAGAGTGGAGCCAGCAAGACCACCAAGATGTCGCTGACCTCAAAGACACCTTTTCTGTTCTACAAGGGTATGGCTTGGCAGCACCGCAAATAGGCATATCTAAAAGAGCTGTTATTGTTAGTTTTTCTGCTCTGGGATTAGGAGAGGGTGATCTAGTCATGATCAATCCGCAAATGCAGACCTTCGGCGATGAACAGCGCAATCAGGAATCTTGTTTTTCAGTACCACATATTTCTGCTTATGTCCGCCGGCCACTAAATTGTGTCATTGAATACACTACAGAGTTAGGTGAACAGTCTGTTCTTGAATTAAGCGGATTTCCAGCTGCGTGTCTTCAGCATGAAATTGATCATTTAGATGGGAAAGTTTATCTGGATAGAATTGGTTCAGCCTGGCGGAACATCTTAAGAAACAAGATCAAGAAGATCGAAAAAAAGAAGAAAGCTGAAGAGCGGGCTGCCAAAGAAGAATTCGAGAGAGAGCATCAAGAAATCATGGGCGTCGTAAAAAAGAAGACCGGCCATTCAAGAAAAAGAAAGCCGAAGACTCGAAAAAAACGGCCCTCAAGATCTAAGAAGAGATAGCGTGTATAACCATTCTTTGCGCTTTATTATTCTTGGTATAGATAGGAGAAAAAATGGCAAAACGAAGATCCCGCGTCAGGAAAGTTAATACAAAAAATTGGGGTGCTCGTGGAACTTCCGTTCCGCTCGCTGCCACCGTGTCTGTACCCTCTGGTAAGTGCCCGTTTATTATGCAGGATTCTTCTAGAGATTCAGTCCTACAGTGGATTGCTCTTTTAACCGACGCTAAGCACGAAAAAATAACATATATGAAATCAGTCTACTGCTACTGGGCTAGACATTCGTTCGATATAAATTCTAATAAAAAAGATTATCAAGCAACGATTGATGTCATAGAAGAGGTAGTTCCAGAGTATACAAGGAAGGTTTCTGACCTCATGTTTACCGCTGAAGGGTTTTTAGAGGAATAGAGCTGTGATTACTGAGGGAGTGATGGTCAAAAGACTGAAAGATGACTATCTTACACATCTAAACAGGGAGATATTAAAAGCTGAATATCCGCCACCTGACTCCCTCTGTGTTGTTGTGAGTAAACCTCGTGAGAGAGACTTAGCAGCCCAACTACGCGCTACTTATACTGGGCATGTTAGCCTAAAGAAGGCAATCGATGTCTTGTACGAGGGAAGAATTTACCGAGACTGTGAATTGAGGGCTTTTTCTGAGGTGAAAAAAAGTGATAGGGAAAATTTGTGAAGTCTTAGAGGCTGAAGAGGGTCATCAACTTAAAATAGGTCACCCCAATCTGAAAAGTGGGTCATTAGTCTTAATAACTCGCGACTTAGGTGGCGGGTTTTTTTATGCTTTTAGCTCACGAGGCTGCTCTTTGATAAGCTCAGAATACTTAAATGTATGTCAAGCTTTGAGCGGATCGGTCGACTAGCCATAAACACTAATTCAACCTCTCGACCTGGAGTAGTTCTGTCAGTACGTGAATCAGAGTTTGGTACCTTTTACAGTATTATGTTTGACACAGGAATAGAAGTGCTAGATGAAGCGCAGATTATCTTTTTAGAGGAAGAAGGTCATGACGAGTAACTTGTTGTATTGCTTCATCTGCTTTTTGCTGCTGCATGTCTGCGCCTGGTTTTCTACAAACCTACAGCTGGTAAGTGATGAAGCTGCGTCTCGTAGCCTGATGATAGCCGTTGCGCTTGCTATTCCGACCACTTTACTCGCGTATTATGGGACTAAGTTCGGCTACCAAGCTTTAGGTGAATCAGCATGGGGCGTGCGTTTTTTTGCTTTTGCTGTCTCTTATCTAGTCTTTCCTTTTCTGACTTGGTGGTTCTTAGGCGAGTCGATGTTCACTATAAAGACGACGCTGAGCATATTCCTTTCGTTCTTGATTATAGCAATCCAAGTCTATTTGTGAGTATCTAAGCTACGTAAAACTACCACAGAAAGCCATTATTTACCCTTACGGGATATTTAATAAAATAAGAGAGGTTTTGAAAATGGCTTCGACTACATGGAACACGTATCATCGTGGCCGTCGAGAAAAAGAGAAAGTTAACTTTGAAGAGGAAGAAAAAGTTATGTCTAATGAAAATAAAGACGATCAATACATAAACACACCAGTCGCCGCAGATGACGACTTTGATTTTGTCATGGCGTATGACGACGATCCAGCAGATAATGATGAGAGACTGCTTCCTGACAACACCGCAAGGTCTGCTATCAGTTGTGGATTCGTTGGTGTTGGCGGCGGGGGTGGTAAGCTTGCGAAAGCTTTCCTGGACACTGGATACACTAAAACCCTGCTTGTGAACACCACAGAGAAAGATCAGCCCGGTGGTTTGGACCCCAATCATTTTGTCTTGGTCCCTGGAGCTGACGGTGTAGGAAAAGACGTCGAACTTGGTAAACAGGTCATTGAGGAGAACAGCACTCTGGTAGAGGATGCTGTCCGCACGAGGATAGGACAAGTTGACTGGTTGTTTGTTCTTGCTGGTGGTGGCGGTGGAACCGGTTCAGCGTGTCACACTCTTCACGGCTCATTGAGCCGCTACCTAGAGTCAGTCGAAGCTTCTGGTCGAGTTGTTTACATTGTGTCTAAGCCTACTGCACAAGAGATGTTGAATCCAGCGATTTCTAAGAATTACACGACTCTGATGAACGACATCGCTACTCACCCTCATATTGTTATTGATAATGAGAAGCAGCTGCAGCTTCTCAGAGGTAAGGTTGGGATGCTTAACATGTTCCCCGCCGCAAACAGAAACTTCGCTAAACTTTTTGGGCAGGTCCTCAAGCTTGCTGATGAGCATACTGAGATCCAGACTTTTGACAGTAAGGACCTCGAGCGATGTCTTCAAGCTCCTGGACGGATCGTTATCGGTTCGACTATCATTAAGGATGTTAACAGAAACGACCTCGGCTCACTCGTATACCAGGGCTGCTTGAGATCTTCACCTTGCCCCACACCTTCTGGTACAGCGACCACCGGTACACTCCTCTTGATTGTCGATGGCAACATGGCTGCGGATCCTGATGTAAGTCGTCGCCTTGAGTCCGCCTTCTCGTATGTAGGTGGGAGAGCAGACGTCCTGTTTTCAGGCGTCTATATGAAAGAAGGTATCCCTGGTCTTATCGCTTTGACAATGTTGGGTGGCTTAAAGTAAAAGCATTTCCCTTATTAGGCTTCGAAGCCCTAACATTTCTTTCGTTTCAGTTAGGAATGTTAGGGCTTCCCAATGTTTGGGACTAATCCCACTTGGAATTCCACCAGCGGCATCTCTCAGCGCTTGTATCGACTTTGCATATTTTTCTTTTTGTCTCGGTGACGGCGTCGAGCTGAGGTTATGAACCATATCAGCCAACTTTACTTTTAGCGCAAGAGGATTGTTTAATAGGTCAACCACATAATCAACATACGGCTCATTCTTTTTGTGAGTCAACGCTTTAACTGTATCAATTACAACTTGACCTGACTCTGGGTTTCGTATAGAACCTCGGATGAATTCTTCCATTTCTTCTACAGTCTTTACGGTACTCCCAGGAGCGTCCTCTAGACTATCATGGAGAAGCGCCGCCATTTGAGCAGCGTAGTCATTCGGGTAAAATTTTCTTACGATGTTTCTGACTTCAGACGGATGCGTAAAGTAGTCTTCACCAGATCTGCGCTTTTGTCCCATATGGGCCATCCTGGCGGTCGCATATACATCTTTAAAATCGTCATGAGTGAATTGCATGAAATTAAGTATTGTCTGGCTCTTCGATTATCAATAACTTTGAGCATTTTGCCGGTCCGTAGAAGCAGCATGCGCCACACTCGACACAGTAGTCGCTAATTTCCTTTTCTGTATTGAGCTGCAGCTGCTCTTCCATAGTTCGTAGCTTTTTGTTTTCCACATCAACAAAAATACATTTCTCAAAATGAGAGTTTGCGAAGTTCCATGGATACTCTATACAAGTCTGCGGTCGCTGGTCATAAACGCTACACACATATTTTTTCTTACACCCTGCCATAAGAGTCCCGTAACCTTACTATGTCATCTTCTCCGAAGTATGTCCCAGTCTGGACTTCTATGAATATGATAGGATCTTCCTCTGACGGGTTTCTGATCATGTGCTTTGTCATTGCTGGTATGTAAACAGAATCCTCAGGATTGACCGACGTGTCTTCATCATTCAAGGTTACTATTCCGCTCCCTGAAATAACAGACCACCTTTCGTTTCTTTTATGGTGGTACTGATAACTGATCTGTTGTCCGGGGTTAATGACGATTTTTTTGACCTTGCATTCTTCTCCATCGTACAAGACATAATATGAGCCCCACGGCCTATCTCCAATTTCCATCAGTCTTACCCTCACTCTGTGGTCATTATTATACTACACATCTCTAATTTTTAAATGGTGGACCCGGCGGGAGTCGAACCCGCGTCCGCAATAGTCTTAGTTTGAGTCATCCACAAGCTTGTCTGGTCATTTCTCCGGCCAGAAGGATATTCACCATGGTTTTTTGCCTCCGTTGTGAAGTGGGAGGACTGGTGACCTTTTATTTCTTGGCAGAGTCACCTGCTAAAGCCTAAGTTGGATAGATGGTCTTAGGCAACCACCCGATTAAGCGGCTAAGCGCTGTTCG
>MDTD01055097.1_pt1 | contig 12423 bp, 13 predicted proteins | sample 811221 | NCBI WGS metagenome assembly MDTD01 (sample SAMN05326646, study PRJNA326480) | marine metagenome | isolation source: seawater | place: Pacific Ocean: South West | collected 2011 | reverse complement strand
CTTTTCAGTCTTAACTATTCTCATTCCTTTTCCACCACCACCAGCAGAAGCCTTTACAAGAATAGGGAAGCCAATTTTTTTTGCATCCGACACTTTGGATGTTTTTTGAAGTGTAGGTATATTCTCTTTTATACAAAAATTTTTAGAATTAATTTTATCTCCCATTAAGCTTATAGTCTCTGCATCGGGCCCTATCCAAACAATTTTTTCTTCCTTAACCTTTTTGCAGAATTCTGCATTTTCTGATAAAAAACCATAACCTGGATGTATAGCATCCACTTTTAATTCTTTAGCTTTATTTATTATTGTTTCTTGATCGAGATATCCATTTGGGAGAAGAAAAGATTCATCCGCTTCTTTAACAAATAATGAATTTCTATCAGCTTCTGAATGCATTGCAATTGCATCCATACCAAGTTCTTTAATAGTTCTAAAAACTCTTCTGGCTATTTCACCTCTGTTAGCTACGAGTATTCTTTTAAGTTTCACAGTCTAAATACTCCATAACCTTTAGCTCCCTTTACTTCATTGTTATCTACAACAGATAAACAGTAGCCTAAAACATTTCTTGTATCTCTAGGATCTATGATCCCATCATCAGTCACCATACTGCTTGCAGATAAAGCAAGAGATTCTTTTTCAGCAGCAGCTTCAATAAGCTCTACCAATTGCTTGTCTAATTTCTCATCAAATTTTTCGCCTTTCCTTTTTGCCTTAGCTCTTCTAACTAAAGACATAACTCCCGCAAACTGTTTTGGGCCCATTACAGCTATCTTGGCAGTTGGCCATGTAAATATAAATCTATTATTAAAAGCTCTACCTGACATTGCATAAGTTCCAGCTCCATAGGAGGCACCGACCACAAAAGTAATATGAGGTACTGTTGAATTAGAAACAGCATTAACCATCTGTGATCCTTTTTTAATTATTGCTTGTCTTTCATAATCTTTTCCAACTAAAAATCCAGTTACGTTATGCAAGAAAACTAAAGGAGTATTTGTTTGATTGCATAATTGAATAAATGATGCAGATTTTTCAGCAGTTTCTGGATAAATTGGACCATTATTGCCAAGTATTCCAACTGGATATCCAAATACATTTGCCCATCCACAGACCATTGTTGACCCATATAAAGGCTTATATTCTTCGAACCTTGAATCATCTACAAATCTCATGATTACTTCTCTTATGTCAACTTGTTCTTTTAAGTCTTCGCTAAATAAACCAAGCAAACCTTCAGAAGCGTATTTTGGTTCTTTATATTTTCTTAGGTCAAAATCACTTCTTTTTACTAAGTTCAAATGATTAACAACATTTCTACATATTCTGAGAGCATCCATTTCATCTTCAGCAAGATAATCTGAAAAACCAGAAACCTCTGAATGCATCTTAGCTCCACCTAAACTCTCATCATCTGATATTTCTCCTGTTGCCATTTGCACAAGGGGAGGGCCACCAAGAAAAACTTTAGATTGGTTTTTAATAAAGATGTTGTAATCTGACATTCCAGGCTGATAAGCTCCACCTGCTGTTGAGGAGCCGAACACCAAAGATATTACAGGAATTTTTAATTTAGATAATTCTGTCATTTCGTAAAAAGATCTGCCAGATTCAGCAAAGTGAGGATATTGCAATTGTCTAACTAAATTCTGACTTGTATCTGCAGTTGCACCTCGAAGATCAGCTCCAGCTGATTCAACAAAATTTATAAATGGAATTCTATTTTCTCTGGCTATTTGAATACATCGCATCCATTTTTCTTGGACATATACCGTCATAGCTCCACCTAATACAGATGGATCGTTAGCAAAAATAACACATTCCTTATCAGCAACTAAACCTATACCAGCAACACAACCACCTCCGACAGTATAAGTTGTTCCATATGCCGCATAAGGAGATATTTCAAGAAAAGGAGTGTCAGGATCTAATAAATTTTTTATTCTTTGGCGGACAGGCATTTTTCCTCTAGCTGCTAGGCGATCAAGATGATACTGCCCACCTCCTAATTCAGCTTCATTAAGAAGAGAATTTAAATGATCTATCTTTTCTAGCATCATTTCTTTATTCTTCAGAAAAATATCTGAATCAAGATCTAAATTGCTCTTTAATTGCGGCGCAATATTTTTATACATAATCGTTCTTTGTAAATATTATAGATCAAAATACCTGTATTTATAGAAAATTATTATTTTTAACTTCGCATAATATTAGGTATTAAGAATTATGTTTTTGGCTCAAATTTGTAGGTGGAAGCTTTCTTAAATGCTTCTCTTTCAAAAAGCATATCTGTCCATCTTTTAATATTTGGCTTTATGGCCTGATGTATTTCTAGTGATTTTGCTAGATTAATAGCATAACTTACACATATATCAGCTATTGTGAATCTATTGCTGCATAAATATTCTCTATCTTCGAGACTAGATTCTAAAAGTTTGAGTCTTGAAACAAACCACCTGCTGTAACCTTCGATTGCTGCATCTGCTACACCTGGCTCTTGAAATTTGTATCTTAAAACCACTGTTTGTGGAAAGGTTAGAGTAGCATCTGCATGAAAAAGCCAATTTAGATAATTTGAGTAATCCTTTTCATCGGGCCTAACTTTAAGATCTGTTGGGCCATATTTATCAACAAAATACTGACACATAGCAACCGATTCAGTCATCTTAACATCACCGTCAATCATATATGGCACTGTGCCAAGCATATTGACGTCTAGATATTCTTTCATAAAGACCCTTGGAGGGAAGGGCATCATTTCAAGATCAAAATCTAAACCCATTTCTTCAGCTGTCCATATTGGCCTAACTGCTCTTGAATTTTCTGTTCCGTAAATTTTTATCATGATTTTTTGTTACCTAACTGCCATAATCAGATGTTATATTCTAAAACATATATTTGGAGATACATTATGAAAAAAATATTATTTTTTATGTTAGCCGTATTAACAATTAACTTAACTTTTGCTTCAAGTGACAGTAATAAGGCAAAAATTAAGGCTATCTATGATTCTTGGGAAACAGGAACAAAAGAAGAATGGATGAATGCTTATACAGGCATAATGGCTGATGATTTTGAAAGATGGAATGGAAGATATGTCGGTCTTGGATTCCGAATCAATCAAGAAGAGTTAACTGTATTAGGCACAACTAATGCGCCTGCAAGTGATTATCTTAAAGTTGGCGATAAGTTCTTATCTGTTAATGGAATTGAAGCTAGTGCAGAAAATGTCGACGATTTACCTTTCCAAGGAAAACTTGGTGGTGAGGTTACTGTTGTTGTTGATAGAGATGGTAAAGAAATGACTTTTACCATGAAAAGAGCAACACAAGTTAATGATGCTACAAGAGAAGAGGTAATTCAGAATCTTACTAATTGGACTAATTTCGATATGCGTCCAAAAATTAAATCTAGTACACCATTAGTAGCAGAGGACAATGTCGTTATTGGAACTTTTCAACTATTTTATGTAGACCCTGATGGAAATGAGGTAACTTGGTGGAATATAGAGAGATTTGTATTTAATGAGGATGGAAAGTTAATTTTTCATGCAGATTTATCCGAAGAGTTATTCCTTAATCAACAGCAAGGCTATTATTTAACTAACGACTAATTCTATTAATTGATGGCATTTATTTTAATAGATGCCATCAATTTCTATAGAGCTTTCTTGAACTTTTATAAGTTCACCCTCATTGTTTTTAGAAACCATTTGACCTTTTGAATCAATTCCCAAGAATTCCAAGCGCTCATTGCTAGACTTAATTTTCACAAATTGACCAATATGCACGCATTTTTTTATCCAATTTGATTCCCAAGAGCTCGATAATTTATCGCTAGCCATCTCTAGCAAACGACTAGTTAGATCGTCTATTAATGATTCTTTTAGTAATTTATCAGATTTATCAATGCTTAGATCTCCCCAGTGTTTTTCTTCAGGATCAATCTGAAGATTTATACCTATACCTATTACAGTAATAAAATCCTTACCCAAATTCTGAGTTTCAACCAATATGCCTCCAACTTTCTTAGCTCGATAGATCAAATCATTTGGCCATTTCAAACCTACATCGATATTAAAAACCTTCTTTAAAGCATCTGTTGCAATTAAGCCTGTTTTTATACTTGTTGCTGAAATTATTTTTTCTGATTTATAGCCAAACGAGTAAGAAATATTGCCATGAGGACTTTTCCAATCTTTTTGGTTCCTTCCTCGTCCTTTAGTCTGTTTGTCAGCAGTTACTACTATAGGTGTCTCACTTTCTTTAGACTTCTCAAAACAAACATCATTTGTTGATGTAACTTCTTGGTAATGTAAACGCCTGTACTTAGGCATTCCTATCTTTCAATTGAAGAGGAACGTATATCAGATAAGTTAAAAGCCAAGCTACAGGAATTAATGCGACTATGTGATAAGGAGCATCAGGCATCGCCTGCATTATGTTCTCACCATAAGGTTTTTCTAGGAGGTACCAGTAGTTTGTATCCAAAACAAAGTTTATTGTGTACATTGCTGGCAAGAAACCAAAAGTGCTCCACAACATTGTTGCAAAATAGTCATCCAAGTATGGCCTTTCATCAGTAAGAGTTAATACAAATGAAACCCCTAAAAGGATAAGAGTATGACCATACATATGATTTAAATAATCAAAAGAAGGAAAACCAGTTAATGTATCAGGCGTTAAAACCGACATTCCCGCACCAGCAATTCCCCAAAAAAATGCAAATAGGAAGAACATTCTATGCCCGCCTAATAGATATATAGAAATACATATACTTGAAAATGCACACATATGAAGAGGTAAGGAGTCTTTTACAACTTCACCAAAAAAAGTCACCTTGAGAAATGGGTCAAGAACTTCATGAGATAACATCAAGAAAGCTAGTACATATTTTGCAATAGTAATAGTTCTCTGACTGCTGCCAATAAAAATCCTAGGCAAATATATAGAAATACCAATGCAGAAAGCAGCAAAAATAATGTGCGAAGGTGCTAATAGATCAAAGGCTTCTGCTGGCATGTTCTTTAATTAAATCGGCTGCTTTTTCAGCAATCATTATAGTAGGAGCATTCGTATTGCCACCAACTAAGGTTGGCATCACTGATGCATCAACTACTCTTAAGTTTTGCACTCCTTTAACCCTTAGAGAGCTATCCACTACAGCCATATTATCGATACCCATTTTACATGTTCCTACTGGGTGGTAAATAGTATCTGATCTTGCTCTAATAGCAGCTTCAATAGCTTTATCATCATTTACATTAATAGGATTACGTATGTTATTAAACTTCTTTAATGGCTCTGTATTCATTATTTCCATCATTTTTTTGTATCCTTTAATCAGTACTTTCATATCTGAATCATCTGTTAGATAGTTTGGGTCAATCAATGGAGCTGCTGACGGGTCTTTTGATGCAACTTTAACAGTTCCTTTTGATTCTGGCCTCAATAAACAAACATGACAGCTAAATCCGTTGCCCCATAATTTTGTTCTGCCATGATCTTCAACCATTGAAACAACAAAATGTAATTGAACATCTGGTGCTTCAAGAGAATCATCTGTCTTAATGAATGCACCACCTTCAGCCAATGAAGACGAAAACATTCCAGTTCGTGACAACAGATACTTAATGAGTTCAAATGGAGCGCGGAGCCAAAATTTAAGCGATCTGCTTCCCATCAATTCCCAGCTATCAACTCTATGCGAAGTTATATAATCGATATGGTCTTGTAAATTCTCACCGACACCTGGAAGATCAATTAAACAATCTATATCCTTGGTTCTTAAATATTCTTTGTTGCCAATTCCTGAACGCATTAAAATTGATGGAGAGCCATAAGCTCCTCCGCAAAGTAAAACTTCCTTGCCTGCTTTAATAGAGAAAGTTTTATCTTTCTTGATACATCTAACTCCAACAGCCTTTAAGCCATCAAATTCAACTTTATCTACTATTGTTTCAGTGAAGACTGTTAGATTCCCCCTTTCTTTTACTGGATTCAGGTAAGCCACTGCTGCACTACATCTTTGCCCACCTTTTTGAGTTACTTGATAAAGACCTACTCCTTCTTGATTCTTTCCATTGAAATCATCATTTGCAGGATGATGTTTTGTTGCAGCTTCAACAAAGAATCTTGTAAAAGGATTGTCATGCCTTAATTCTGCTACGTTAAGCGGACCACTATTTCCATGATATTCGTCTTGTAGTCTTTCATTACATTCAGATTTTATAAAATATGGCAGTACTTCTTCATAAGACCAACCATCGTTACCAAGAGATGACCAGTGATCATAATCCCAAGGATGTCCTCTTACATAAAGCATTCCATTTATTGAGCTAGAACCACCTAAAGTTTTTCCTCTTGGTTGAAATCCTCTTCTTTTTTCTTGGTGTGATTCTGGGACTTTGTAAGAACCCCCAAGAGTATCCTGCATGCTTACGGAGCCTTCAGTTACCGTAACGCTGTTAAACCCTTTTTGAGGTTCAGTATTATACTGATAGGCGTATTCTGATTCTTCACCTTCTTTTACAAGAAAAGCAAACAATCCAGGAACATGTATTAAAGGACTTTTGTCTACAGGACCTGTTTCTATTAAACATACTTTTTTATTAGGGTCTTCAGTCAGTCTATTTGCTAATACGCAACCTGCTGAGCCACCCCCAACAATCACGTAGTCAAAATCTATCATACCTTCTTAAATTTATCCCAAACTAAAAATGGCAAATAAAGTAACAAGAACACAGCAAGCGATAAAGGAATGACACCTAGCATATGGAATGGCGCAGCAGGCATGAAATCCATCAAAGATGCCCCACCAGGCGTGTCCATTAAATACCAGTAATTTGCTATTTCAGAAACAGTTTCTCCAGTTGCAGGATCAACATAAGTAAAGTCACCAATTATTAAATTAATAATATATATAGGTATTAAGAGAAGTAATGAAATGGCTGCCATCTTTAAGAAATTCTGCAAATAAGGTCTATATTTAAGAACAGCTAGAGCAAAGAAAATTCCTAAGACAATTTGCCCATGACCATAGAAAAACATAAAGTACTCAATATCTGGCCAGGCATAATCTAAATCAGGAGTGATTAGTGCCATTGTTGCTCCACCAATTCCCCAATAAAATGGAAGCTCAAAAAACAACTGATTTTTTTTCTTGGTTAAAAGAAAAATTCCAATTAACACAGCACTAAAGTTACACATATGTAATGGCAAGAAAGTTTGCCATGGTCTATCAAAACCATAGATATATATAAATGGCTTTGTAATTTCAAAGGCTATTAAAGAAACACCTATTACTTTAGCTGCCATATCCTGACTCTTCGTGTTTATAAAATTAGCTAAAAGGCATAGAAAAATAATTATTACACCAGAATAAATTAAAGATAATACGTGCTGATCCCCAAAAAGAATAAATGGCTCCATAATCGGTCCCCCTAAATAACCTACTTTAATAATACAACCTCAGTTGATAGATACAAAATTTAATTTAAGATGAAATTGTTGGGGCTTTTTTATGTCAAATGATTGTCTTTTATTGAATGGTAACGGTAAACCCGTAAGTTACTTCCCATTGTCTACAATTAATTGGAAAACAGCTATCAGGCTAATATTCACCAGAAACGTAATCATAATTAAAAACCATGATTCATGGCGGGTGAGATCTCCATCAATGGAAGTGGAAGTTCCAAGTATTATAATGCTTAGAAGATTTCATAAGTTTCAGAATTATGTGAAATTTTCTAGGTCTAATGTATACCTCAGAGATATGTATAGATGCCAATATTGTTCTAATATTTTCGAAACGAAAAATCTAACACTTGATCATGTTAAACCAAAGTCAAAAGGAGGGCAGACTAATTGGGAAAATATTGTTACTTGTTGTAAAACTTGCAACACAAACAAGGGGTCTACGACTCTTGAGCCAATAACCCCGCCCAAAAGACCTTCATTCGCTCATTTGCTTAATGGCCACAAATTAAATAAAAAAGATTTTCCTGATAGCGCCTGGGTAGATTATATTTTTTAATACTTTATAGAGCAGCCATAGGGTCTAGTATTTTTTTCTGCAATATCTTTACCAAGACTTAAGCTATTCATAGCATTTCTAACATAATTATTTGCTGTACTAAGATCAGTAGAAAATAGTGCACCTGTACTGCCTAAATCATCAATAGCTCCCTGATATTTCACTAACCCCTTTTCATCAATAATAAACATGTGAGGAGTAGTTTTAGCATCATAGAGTTTCCCTACATCCCCATTGGTGTCAAAGAGCACATGAGACGGAAAAGCATTTCTTTCAGCAGTAAGCATCTTAGCCTGTGATTCAGTTACATAACCTTGTTTTCCTTTTGCTGAAGAAATAATAGAAAGCCAAATTACATCATTTCCAGTATATTCTTTCTGCAAGCTTTGCATATTATTTGTATCGTAATGTCTTTTTACAAATGGACAATCATGATTAGTCCATTCCAGGATAACTTTCTTTCCTTTGAATGACTCAAGACTGATCATCTCACTATCTTGATTCATCAATACAAAATTGGGTGCTGAAGCACCATCTTTTACTCCTGCAAAAATAGTAAAACAGGCAGTCAAAAAAAATAAAATTTTAATTTTCATTTATTATCTCCATCAAATATCCTTCTGTTAATAATTCATTAAGGACCATAGGCTCGTCAAGCTTTTCATTCCAGTACACGTAAACTGGAAGTCCTGATCTGTTATATTTCTCCAACTCTTCTGCAATTTCTGCATTTCTATTTGTCCAATCAGCTTTGAAGTAAGTTATATCTTTGTTATTGAAAAGGGCAAAAACATCATCTGTAAAAGCTACTGCTTCGTTTACCTTGCAAGTGATACACCAGGCTGCAGTAAAATTAATGAAATATGCTTTACCATCTTCTTTTAATTCAATCTCTTTCTTTAATGTCCACGTAACAGCATTATTATCTACCGTTGCATTATTATTTTTAAATTCCCAGCCGCTTAGGGAATATCCGTACAACAAAGTGATGACAAATATAGCCTTCATTTTATGTTCGAAGTCAATTTTTGTTAACCACACTAAAAAGCTTACAAGAAATAGACCAATCATTACAACTAATAATGAATTAGCATCAACTTGATTTGCTAGGACCCAAAGCAACCAAATTGCGGCACCAAACATCATGAAGCCAAAGAATTGTTTTAGAGACTCCATCCACTTTCCAGGCTTTGGAAGTAAGTTAACCAATGATGGAAAAATTGCAATTAAGAAATAAGGCAAAGCAAAACCAATAGCCAGAGATAAAAATACTAAATAAGAATTTATATCAGGCTGTATTAAAGCAAAACCTAAAGCCGCACCCATAAATGGAGCTGTACATGGGGAAGCGACTATTACAGACAAAGCTCCTGTGAAAAAAGAGTTAACCAGACCAGAACTTCTATTAAAATTCTCAAGTCTTGCTGAATTTGAAAAAATATCAATATTTGTAACAAGAATTAAACCAACTAAAAATATAAGCAAGCAAAGCAAAGTAACAACAAAAGGACTTTGCAATTGATAACCCCATCCAATTATTTCTCCTGCATTCTTAAGGTAAACAAGCAAACTGGCTATTATCATGAAGGTTAAAATTACGCCAAAAACATATGCACTTGCATTTAAAGTCACTGAAGATCTAGATTCATTAGCATTTTTAACCAAAGAAAGAGCTTTGAGAGCAATTACTGGTAAAACGCATGGCATTAGATTTAATATGAGCCCCCCAATAAAAGCGAACATAAGCGCTGTTAACAAATTGATGCTTGAGGAATTGAGCGACACATTCATTTGATTGTTGTTGTCTTTTGAAATATCTGCTTCTTTTCCTATTTCTGACTCTTTTCTTAAAGGACCCTCAATAAAGACTTCTTGATCTACTTCAAAAAAACCTGAGTTTGATGAAATAATTCCGCTTATTCGTCCTTCAAAATTACCCAAAACCTCGAAAGAGAGAGTATTTTCAAAATAAACCTGTTCAACTGAAAAATCTATAATTTCATCATACGGAAAAAAGTAGGATTCACTATCTATGTTGCTTGCATTTATGAAAGTTTCATAACCCCGCAAAGATACATTTAAATCAGGGGGAGCTCTAACTGGAACAAGATTTATCCATTTCTTCAATTCATCTGGTCTTTCTTCTATATTAAGAATCCTATTTTTCAAAATTAATTTAAGGTTTGCCTCTTCAGGCACACAGATATCATCACAAACAAGAAATTTAATATTTATATCTATTTCTTTATCATCAAGATCGGTAATATCAAGTTTAAATGGGAATACAACTTCATTTTCATAACCATATGTCATAAGAGGTGGGTATTCGATAGTTTGTGGCCCCGGCCAAAGATTTGGGTTTATTTTCCAACCGTTTGATATGGTAGATGTAAAAGTAGGTGGTCCACCGGAATCACCTGGATTAACCCAGTAGGTGTGCCATCCTGGAGTAAATACAAATTTATAACCTAGATCTACTATTCCAGGCTCAGAGATAATATTTTTATTTCCAATTATAGAAATTTCGGCATGATCAGTCTTAGCTACTTTTGCTTCTACAGCAAAAGTTAAAATAATTAAAACTAAACTTAAAAATCTCATAAAAAGGAAAGGGCGGCTTAGCCGCCCATGATTATTTTACCTCAATTACTCGAGGTTTTTTCTCATCTGGAACAACTCTTTCAAGTTTTATCTCTAAGAGCCCATTTTTTAATGAAGCTCCTAATACTTCCAGATCTTCAGCTAATGTGAATTTAAGTTTAAATGCTCTTTTAGCAATCCCTCTATGAACAGCTTCAACATCCGAACTATCTTTTTTAGGGCCATCATATTGGATGGTCATAACACTATCACATAGCTCAATATCTACATCTTTTTTATCAATTCCGGCTAGAGCTACCTCTATTTGGAATTTAAGCCCATCCCTATAAATGTTATATGGTGGGTAACTTGATTGAGACTCATTAGAAATTCTCTCGAGTCTATTTACGAGATTCTCAAAACCTAAAACTCGGTTTGAGAACATTGGATCAGTAAAATTTATTAACATAATAGTCCTCCTTTAAAGCAACTTGTTAATGTTTTAGTTGGCCTCACCTGAGCGCCAACAATTAATAATCTAATGATTCATTTTCAAAAATCAAGAACTTTTTCTCTATAATGTAACCTAAACTACTCTTTTTATTGATTTATTTTTATGTAATGAGTAGTATAAGTTACATTATGAGTAGAGATCATAAAAATCTAGCAATAATGCTTACTACTAAACGTAAAGAAGCAGAGTTAACTCAAGCAAATTTAGCTGAGGCTGTTCAAGTTTCTAGAAAAAGTATCAATGCAATAGAAAATGGGGTATATATCCCCTCTACAGTATTGGCATTAAAGATAGCTACCGTGTTAAATTGTACAGTTGAAGAAATATTTAAATTGCATGATGGAACTTTTCCATTATTAACGAGGTCAAAAAAGTATGAATAAAAAAATACAATCAATAATTCTAATATCGATTTTAGCTATGGGTGGATGCGCCACTGGAGGTTTTTCTCCTGATGTTGTTTCAAGAGATGCAGCAGGTAAAAGTCAATATGTTCAATCCGGAACAATAGTTTCTATAAAAAGAGTGACAATTGAAGGTGATAGAGATAGCGGTAATATTTTTGGTTCAATTCTTGGAGCAATAATAGGATCAAATATTGGTGGAGATGAGGATCAAACAACTCAAGAGATAGGAGCAGTTGTCGGTACAGCTGTTGGTTCGACTGTTGGTCAAGAAGTGAGTGAAAAAATAACCAGAAGAGAAGGTTTAGAAATAATCGTAAAACTTACTTCAAATGAAAAGGAAATTTCGGTTGTACAGGAAGTGTCAGAGGATCCAGACTACGCTTTTAAAGTTGGTGACGAAGTGAGAGTTGTAAGATCATCTGGAAAGAGCAGAGTAGTACCTTATAATTAAATGATTGAATTCAATAAATCTTTGGAATAAAGCTCTAGATATTCTCTCCAGAAGAGAACACTCTTCATATGAACTTAAAACCAAACTAAAAAAGTTTGAAACTGATGAAAAAGATTTAAATCAGCTCATCCAAAAATTAAAAGCATCAAATTTTGTAGATGATAGAAGATTTGCAACAGCATTTATTAAATCAAAATCTCAATCAGGTTATGGTCCTTCCTATATATCTCAATATCTATTAAAAAAGGGAATTTCATCTGATCTCTATGATATAAATTTGCTAAATATTGATTGGGAATATATATGTAGAGAACAATTTGAAAAGAAAAGGCGCGGTAAAGACATAAATTTTAAAGAAAGAGAGAAGATTTTAAGATTTTTAGCCTATAGAGGTTTTAGTTATGAAATAATAAAAAACGCTCTTAAAGATTACGACT
>MDTD01016102.1_pt1 | contig 12424 bp, 8 predicted proteins | sample 811221 | NCBI WGS metagenome assembly MDTD01 (sample SAMN05326646, study PRJNA326480) | marine metagenome | isolation source: seawater | place: Pacific Ocean: South West | collected 2011 | reverse complement strand
GAAAGAGATGCAGGCTCGTCTTGCCGCTCAGGAAGCTGAACTCAGCGATCTGCGTCGTCAGATTGCAGAAACCCCTGCTGCCGAGAGCGAGATCTCTGCCCTCGTCAAGCAGGAAGTCGATGCTGCTATTGAAGCTGCTGCTTTTGCACAGACCAAGGATGTTGATCCTTTGCTGCAATTGAGCAAGCATATTACTAAACTGAAGCTGAAAGGCGATCTTCGCCTCCGTTATGAGCGCCAGGAACGCGACAAAGGCGAAAGCGATGACGTAGAAGAAACACGTGATCGTTTCCGTACCCGCTTCCGTCTTGGTGCTACCTTCGTGACCAATGAAAACTGGGAAATCGGTTTTGGCCTGGCCACTGGTGGTGCTGATGCTACCTCCACTAATGATACCTGGTCTGATAAAGCCGTCTTTGAAACCGGCGATATCCGTCTTGACTATGCATATGCCAAGCACACCTGGAGCTCAGAGGGACTTGATATCACTCTGACTCTCGGTCAGCAGAAGAATCCGTTCGTCAGCTCCTTCCTCCTGTGGGATGGTGACATTCGCCCGATTGGTGCAACTGTCCAGGCCAAATCTGGCGGTGTCTTCGGTACCTTGGGTTGGTATGATGTCTACAATCTGGGTCGTGATGAAGCTGATGTCATGATGCTTGCAGCTCAGTTGGGCTATGAAGGTAACATCACTGAAGACACCAAGTTCCTCATTGCTGCTGCTTACTACATCCTCAACGATCCTGCCACCAACCGTTACTTCACCAATGAAGACGGTGGCGGCAGCTTGCCATTCCCCGGCGACGATTCCGACGAAGAAGAATGGGTTGTCGACGATGACTTCGACCCTGACTACAACTTCGAAATCTTTGACGTCTATGGCGAAGTCTCCACCAAGCTTGGTGACATCGGTCTGACTGTCTTCGGTGAATGGTGGAAAAACCTCGGCGTCGAAGGTGAAAAGAGCCAGATGTATCTTTCCGGTGATGGTTTCGAAGAAACCGATCCTGAAAGCAACGATGTCGGTTACTGCTTTGGCGTTGCTGCCAAGATTGACCGCTTCAAGCTGAGCTATGCTTTTGGTCACGTCGAGTCTGATTCCGTCTACGCCGGTTTCAAAGATTCTGACTTCGGCGATACCGCCGGACTGACCCCCACCGATGTGGAAGGTCATAAGTTCGGCCTGGAATATAAGGTCACCAAGAATTTCAGCGTCGCCGGTACCTACATGAACCTCGAATCTATCGACAACATGTATGACCGTGATGGTGAGCTCTATCAGATCGACCTCAAGTACAAGTTCTAAGAACGGCTTGAGTTGACCTGACCAGAGTCAGCTGAAATGAAGGCCCCCGGTTATCAACGGATAGCCGGGGGCCTTTGCCTTTCTGGCGAAATGAGAATGAACTAATTGAGTTTAGTCAGACGAATAGAATTGAGATTCCATTCACTTTTTTCCATGACCAGACGCATGACCTGCCAACCGGCATTGAGTTCTACCTGGGTGGTTATACTGGTCCAGGACTGCCAGCCTCCTGTATTGCCGAAATTGATAGTACCGGTTTCATTGACGTCGTTGAACTCGACATGGAAGGCACCACTGCGATCGGTTGCCACCCGCACTTCTATTTCATAGGTACCTGCAGATTGCACTTTGACGGTATATGCAAGCCATTCTCCGGTAACAATACGCCCAACATTATATCCACCCTCTGCACAGACTTCGATGTCCACGTCACTGGGGTCCAGACGATATGCCCCGCTTTGATTGCGTGGAGTGGTATCGTGATAGGCAATACCTTCTCCCCCAACATCGAAATCTTCAGCTTCAATCAAACCGGGAGCAACATGGACCTGCTCGCCTTCAAGCCAGGTGAATTTTTCCCAACCATATGGATTGTCACGATTGCACCACATGGCGGAGGTACCGTTGTTTGAAGTCACATATTTGTTGTTGTTGCCACGCAATGAGAAGCTGCTATTGGCATAGTAGGTCCAGGTGAAATCTTCCCAGCTTGATGGCCAGTTGCGATTGCACTGCATGGAGCGGGTGCCATTTTCGCTTGATGCGTACTTGTTGGTAGCGATGCTCTGTAGCGCAATTTTGCCGTTGCCGCGGTCAACAACGAAGAACTGTTCATATCGATCAAAATCGTAGGTTTCCCGATCGCACCACATGGGATCACCGACATTTTCACAACTGACGAATTCCTTATTGTAACCTCGCAGACTGATGATTTTTCCAATCGGTGGTCCTGGAACACCCGGCCAGGTACCGAAGTCTGGTGTCCAGCCAATTTTTGCTGTTTCGATCTGATGCACGAACCGAGTCTCGTCAGCCATCTGTCCGATAGTATAAAAGTTGAGCCAGGAGGTGTAGGTATTTTCCATGGCACGGACATCATCAGTTACATTCCGAATGGGGTTTGCATAGGGGGTCAGGTCAGTCTCAAACTCCGTACAGATCATTGGGTAACCAAGGCCCTTGATAGCATAAATATACTCTTCAAGCTCCCGTCCCTGTCCGGAATATGCATGGAAAGCAACCGATGCATTGCTCCAATTGATGCCGCTTCCAAGCGCGGCAATATCAGACTGGAACCCAGTTGCACCTGTCGCGCCATTACCACCTGCCGCATAGCTGAAAAACATGATATGGCTATCAGGAGCAAGCGAGCGGATAAGAAAGTAGGCCTGCCGCTCCATGTCGATGGTCGATGACTGGTAGGGTGGATTGCTGAAGTTGTAATGCTCAGGTTCATTTTTGATTTCAAAAATGACATGGGTTTCGTCCTTATAACGATCGGCATAAAACTCCCAGAAATCGAGGACGAAATCGGTATCGTTTCCAGAGTCACCAATCGTCAGAACCAGATACAGATTTTCTTCGCGGGTCCATTGCACATAGGTATCAATATATGAAACCCTACTGCCTACAGTCAGGGCTGGTTTTTCTCCATACAGGTGCAAAGCGTTCATACCGTATTGTTTGATTGCTGTAAGTACTGAACGGGGAGGCATATTGACTCCGTAGATACTGTCGGTGGCAGTCATGCATCCTCTCAGCAGGTTGTTTGCATCGGTGACCACTGTACCGTTCTTGATCGATACCCGACCTCGTGCAGCCTGGGAAGGCAAAGGCAGAAAGGCTGTAATAATCAAGACAATTGCAAGTCGTATATACTTGCGAGCAGGAGGACAAGAGATTGATTTCATAGAGAAAACCTTCACATGGGGAATTTCTAATAATGGTTTAGACTGCGGTGGGTTGCATAGCTTTTATATTAAAGGAGGATCTGTCCCTCTATGAAGTAAATAATAAGGTGTATGGAATGTGATAGTGGCAATAAATGCTATAAGATGATATTCTGGAATGGAACTGATCATGATATTTCCTTATTGCATATCGTTGGATAAAACGCCAATTTTTCGATAGCTGTACATGTGCTCGCCAATTTTGCGAGCCATTCGGGTCATCTCTGGATATGGGGTATCGCAGACATCCACAAAACCCATCTGGTAGCCTTCTCCATCCCAACGGCCAGTGAGTGGCTGGTCCCTGAACTGGAAATAATGGGTGCCTATGACATTGGGATGTACCAATGCACCCTGTACATAACGCAAAAAGGAAATCGCTCTTTCCTGCTGTGAGTAAACCGGACTGAGCCCTCCAGAAAACATCCCCCTTCCCAAGGTCCCAAAGTGAAATTCACCCATCAGCACAGGTTTATCATGAAACGAACTGCGGTCTGCATTGGCGATGCTATTGGTGTAAGCATTGATGCTGATGACATCACAGTAACGGGCAGTTGCCTTCATGACATATGCTTTTTGCCGAAAACCCACAAAGCGGCACCCCAGGTAGAGCCTGTCAGGAGCCACATCCTTTATGCCTTTTCGACAGATTTCAAAATAGCGCTCTACGAATCTGGCATGAAACAGATCACTGTCTTTCTGGTAACCTTCACCTTCGGGAGCCTTCCTCAGGTTGGCAATGTCACCCCAGGTTGCGAAGGAACAGTTCCAGGCAAGATTGAGGCTTTGGAGATCGTCATACTTATCCATCAGCATCTTGACGAAGGCAAGCTTTCCAGGTTGATCTGAATCTGCCTTGATCAAAGCTTTCATAATCACATCAAACTGCAATTCGTTATCGATGAAATACCCGATGCACATCGGATCGGTAAGGGAGCGACGAACCAACGGGTCGGCTTTGCTCCTGTCACGGAGAAGATTCCCCATTTTTACCTCAAATTCCGGGTCGAAAACATCATAGAATTTGACCTTTACTCCTTCAAAACGAGGAAATCCATTGCCACCGAATTCCGTCAAGGAGAGGGTATATGGCACCTTCCCCAGTTGCATGAGATCTTTGGAACCCCAGTTACCAATAGTGTTGATCCCCCAAGCCTGCATGCGCTTGGTCAGAACCTGGTAGAAGTCGTCCTTATAATCGTCTTTGCCGTATTTTTTCTGTAGATTCCAATGGGTAAATGGCAGACTGCCATTTGCAGGTAATTCATGGTCGTACCAGTCGGGATGCTTCCGGCCATCAGTGGCATCGGTGTAATTGCGGAGTACGTCTATCCCCAATGACCAGAAGAGCTTTCCCTCCGGGGTGACGAAATACCATTTGTCAGCTATTTTTTCGGTGCGGAAAGAACCGGTAGCCTTGAGTTGAGGACCATTTTTAAGACCGCCAAAACGATCCCAGGATTCTGGAGCAGAAGTCCGTTCAAGCTCGGCCAGTTCTTCTGCATGGAAGGCTTGTAATTGCTCATCACGGGTAACCTTTTCGGGCCAGTCACTGTGTGCATATTGACCATACCGATCGACAAATGGCAGGTATGTATTCTCGGGAACCAATGCCTCTGTATCCGGTTTCCCCTCCAGCCGTATATTAGAGATCAGACAGTTTATCAGACCGGGTTGCTTCGGCTCAAAGGGCCAGAGCATTTGAAACTGAATTTCATCTACCAACTTTGAGTCGATTGTTCGCATACCATGGCCATTTTCTGGCGCGGCATATATAAAGTGATGGGGAAGCTGGATCTTCATGGTACGCTTCTCACGCGGATTGAGCCCGACGCCAGTACGAGCTTCCCTCTCATTTCGTTCTTCCCGGCTGCCGCTGGTGATGTGCATGGTCAATCGCATCTGATGGTCGGTTGATAAGTTTTCGACATCCGCAGCCAGGTATTTTGCCGTTGAAAAATCCCAATGTGTCATCCCGTCAGGAGGAAGTAACCGCACTCCGGCACTCCATTCAGGTGTAGCAGTTTCCAGATGCAAGACCTGGCCATCAAGTGACGCTTTTGCTTCGTAGACTTCCTTTACTTGCGATGGTGTCAACAGGAGTGCTTCTCCATTGATAAAAAGGGGACAGGAGAGAAATATCAAGAAAACATATACATGGTAAAACAGGTTCATAGGACTTCCTTAATCGTTCAGGTCGCGGACAGACGAACGTTCGATGATGGTTTCTGGTAATTCAAGGCGCTGAAGGTCTTTCAAGTCTTCATCCAACACCAGCTCAACTGCTTTTTCTGCGATTTCCCGCAATGGGCTGCAGATCGTGGTTAAAGAGGGACATAGGAATTCTGATATTCCAGGGTTTTCAAAGCCGATGAGAGAAATGTCTTCAGGAACCTTCTTGCCCACCATTTCCTGAATCAACCAATTCACTTCGAGCACTTTCATATCCACTCCGGTCACCCATAGCGCAGTATAGCCCTCATCCAATACCTGCTTGACGGTAAGATGGAGAGGACGTGAATTTGGAAATGCAGCAAAAGCCGGGCATCCATCCTGGTTCATTAAAACTTCTCCCAGGCCGGCGGCACGCTCCCGGCCCGTGAAATCGTCGTCGTGGATGACTGCGATGCGCCGATGCCCCTTATGCTGCAGGAAATCACCCACCAGGCGTCCTGTCCTGCGACCGTTGGAATAAACGGTGTGAAAGAAATCCGCATAATGATCGCTGAGCCAGATCACCGGCAAATTCTGGATCGTCTTGAGCAGATCGATGCTTTTGTCTTCCCAGGCAATCCCGATCACCCCATCAAACCAGCAATCATAAAGCGAGTCGATACGGTCTTCCGTGATCATGGAGATACCCACATCCTGCCTGGACAATGCGAAACAGATGTATTGTGTCAAGGTATGGACATAGCCGCCCATGATGCATCGATGGGCAGGTTCGGTTACGAGTGCGATCTGCTTATTCCGCACCCCGACGCGTGGTCGGATACCGAGCCTGCGGGCCGACTGCATCACACGGCTTCTGGTTTCTGGCGGAATCTGGCTGCTGTTGTTGAAAACCCGACTCACGGTGCCAGTCGATACGTTGGCCAGTTGAGCGACCTCAGCCAGACTTCCATTACGCCATTTTTGACTCATAATTTGCTTTCCTTCATCCGTTCAGGTCCAGTGAAGTTCTATAATGTTGCGCCAGCAACGCAAAATTTGCATAACTCAAATAAGACATTACGCATGAATACGCTTAGCACGAAGTGAGTATCTGCCTCTATTGTATGTTCAGTTGACCAAGCTCTCAAGAGGGGATTTTGCCAATACCCGCCATTTACTTTACATTTTTAGTCATGAATTCAAAAAGTATGGAGCCATTTTTACTCGCACGGATACATAGTTTAGTTGGGTTGCAGCGTCTGAGGCAAAAACCTGTATAGTACCTTCCTTCACTTACTTTTATTGACTTTCGCGAGGATAGCCCAATGGCTCGATATGTTGTCTGTGCGCTCTATAAGTTTGTTTCCCTGCCGGATTTCCGTGATATCCAACCAAAGCTTCAACTGCTGATGAATGATCACCAGGTCTGCGGTACGTTGCTGTTGGCAGAAGAAGGTATCAACGGGACCATCGCCGGTTCACGAGAGGGTATTGATCATGTCCTCAACGGACTTCGACAAGATGCGCGTTTTACTGATCTTGAAACAAAGGAGTCGGAAACCAACGAACGCCCCTTTCTTCGTGCCAAGGTCAAGCTGAAAAAAGAGATCGTCACGCTTGGGGTAGATGGGATTGACCCAAATATCTGCGTGGGTACTTATGTCAATCCGAAAGACTGGAACAGATTGATTTCAGAGCCAGACGTTTTATTGATCGATACTCGCAACGATTATGAATATGCTATCGGCACTTTCAAGGGGGCGGTTAATCCAGAAACCACCACCTTCCGGGAATTTCCAGACTATGTGCAGCAGCATCTTGATCCTGCACGGCATAAGAAGGTTGCCATGTTCTGCACCGGTGGCATCCGCTGTGAAAAGGGGACAGCGCTGATGAAGCAACTCGGCTTTGATGATGTCTACCATCTGAAGGGCGGCATTCTCAAATATCTGGAAGAGGTCCATCCAGAAGAAAGTCTTTGGGAAGGTGAGTGCTTTGTTTTTGACGAGCGGGTCAGCGTCGACCATCATTTGCAGCCTGGTCAATATTCCCTCTGCCATGCTTGCCGGCATCCCCTCTCGCAAGATGACCTGGCCAGTACAGAGTTTGAGTCAGGTGTGTCGTGCCCCCATTGCATCGGTAAACATGCCCCGGAAAAAGTAGAAGCACTCCGTGAACGGGAACACCAGATGCAACTTGCCAATCAACGCGGTATGACTCATATCGGCAGTAATGTTGTCTCAAGCGCCAGCCAGCGTCGGCAGGAAAAGCTTGCTGCCAAAAACCGTTGCCGGGCACAACAACAGCCATAGCCACCGACCGCTAAATGTGTCAGAGTTCAGGCTTTTGGGGTTGATCTGTCGATGGATATTGCTTATCTTCGCGATAGCCTGTAAGCCTTTCCCCCTGTTCGATTCCCCTGACTCGGCTCAATTCAGGCTAGTCACTCTTGCCCTATCATCTGTTCGCGTATTGCGACTGTTTACCCAAAGGAGCTTCTTATGCAAGCGACGTTTGCTGATCCCTTTTCCCTGGTTATCCCTTCTGTAGCAATGATAGGTGACAGCATTTCTGCCCTTATTGGCCGAACCCGGCCTGGTGATATGGCGGGAGAGAGGCTCAAGATTGCCTATCGTCAGGAACAGCATACGTATACCCTCCAAAAAGATGGCAGTCTCAATCAACCTGTACTGATTGCAGCCAGTCGTACAGGTACGGCCTGGTTTCTGGCGTCACAGGCAGGGAAGGGGAGCTGTCGTACCTGGTGCACTGTCTTCCCGAACAATGAGTTGGCTTCCCGTCCTGAACCCGCGCTGGACCAAAGTCCATTCTTATTGGAAGCTCTTGGGATTCTTCGTATCCAAGGAGTGGGCTTGCAGGAAATAACCAACCTGACGTTGGCTCCCAGCGACGGCGAAGCGATTTCCTTTGCCGGCCCGTTCAGTGGATCTTCACTGGAATTACTGGTGGCGGTCGGTTGTCTGGCTGAAGGTCCATGTACGCTAACCTGTGTCACGGCGGAAGGGAAAACGCTGGTCCAGGAATCGCTAATCCAGCATGTATTGCCGCACAGGGAATCTGATGACCTCAGCACCCATATTCTTGCATCGCCAGTTGTGCTGGATTCTGTCCTGAATAAAGAGCAAAATCAAACATCCATCTCATGCCTGACTTCACTATATCGTGATCGCGCTACCAATGAGAAAATCGCGGATACCTCACTACGTCTTGGGGTCTGCTATCCCGGAGGTTTTGCGACTGCGGATATCACCACCAATTCCAAAGGCCTGGCAACCACCAAGATGAGCCTTCCCGGTCTTTATACTTCTGACCAGGTGGCCGCATCGGTTATTACGGTACGGCATGATGCTTTCAGCTGGCATCCTTCATCTGTTATCTTTCCCAACCGTTTTTTCGGCAGCATTTTCAGCGGTTCCAGTGATCGGGACCGCCCCATTCCTCCGCATCCCGATACTGTTATTGACTGGGATGATGAGGAGGATCTTTATGAAATCATTGAAGAAATGGATGGTTTTGATACCTATACCGTTACGGTCTACTGCAATCAGCCGGCTGCGGGAGGTGACCGTGATGCCTGCGAAGACAACGATGTCGGCCATGCCTTTCTATCCATTCAGGCAGGTGAGCAGACTATTTATGTCGGCTTTCATCCTCTGGATGATTACGGTGCCTATGAAATCATCAACAATGCAGATGAGGCAGGTGGAATCAGCGATGACTGGGGTGAAGCCTACGAAGTCAGCATGAGCTGGTTCATCGACGGGGAACAGGCAGAAGCCATGGTGGCTGAAATCCTGAATTGGGTTGATCATACTTATAATGCACGCAGTGACAACTGCACCAATTTTGTCTACGATGCATTGACTGCCGCAGAAATTGACATTCCAGAAGGGGAAAGTGCCTGGCCTTTCCCTTACTCCAGTATCATCAGTAAAAATCCTGGTGCCATGGGTGAAGATCTGGTCGAAATCGGTGGTGTGCGGATTGCTTCCAACGACGATGAGGAAGATGAGTAGCCGTATCTTTTACTGAAAAAGGATCAGGATGCTTCTGATTGGGTTTCCTTCAAAATGAAAACGTTTGCTTTGGTGTCGGCATCCAGAATAAAGAGGTTCTTGTGACTTGTTTATCAGACGCTGGTAACATGACCTCAGTCTGCGTGATTGGATTGGAGACTAGAAACAAAAACGGGGCTGAATTTCTTAAAGCGGCTTCGTGTCCCTAAAGCTGTGCTCAGACATATCATTAATTTTACCTGCGTTGACCAACCTTATTATCTGGCCAATGTGTGAACGGATTTCTTCATTCCACACATGCCTGAGCACTGCAATGTTGATCTTGTAGGATCACATGCTAAACTACAGGCTTTCCCAACAGCCTTTCTTGCCCCTGTATCTGCAGACGAAACAGCGCCTTAATGTCCTTCTTTTTTACCTGCCTCTATATCACCTTCGTGGTGTTGCGTCTGAATGAAATCTGGATCGACTACCTGCCCCCGAACTCACTCGATCTTATTGTCATTTCAGCTTTCGGCTTCATGCTGGTAGAAATCGCGCGCGGTAAACTCGTCTGGCCAAAGCACCTTCCGCACCAGTTTTTTATCCTTGGCTTTTATGGCGCATGCATGTTCAGCGATGTGGTCTGGACGAATCTAGGTAACCTACAGATAACCGCTGGCGATATCGGTAAAATTGTCATCGTAAGTATTCTGATCCTGGTCAATGTCGATAGCTACAGACGGATTCAGATTGTTGCAGGAGTGATGTTTGCTGCTGCATTTGCCATTTCTATTCACTGTTATTTACAACAGACGCGTGGCTATGGTTTTACCGGGGGACCCGACGCTGCTCCACTTATTGTCTATGACCCGAATCATGGCACAGTCCTGCATGTGCGCTCCAAGTATATTGGCATATTAGGCGACCCCAACGATACATCCCTTTTCATGGTGATGACCATTCCATTTATCCTGCTGCTCATTCCTGTGCGTAGTTTTATATCTCTGGGAGTAGCAACGGCGATGATCACCCCTCTTGCGTATACCATCTACCTCGCTGGCTCACGGGGGGGATTCCTGGCGCTGATCATGACATTGTTTGCCTCATATGCACAGTTCCTGAAGCCTAGAAACTTCACCATTGCGGCACTTGGTTCTGTATTCGGTATCATGTTCCTTTTACCCAGTCGCTTTATTGTAGCTGGTTTCGGACAGGAGCGTACCATGCTCTGGGGTTCTGCTAATCAGATTTTCAAAGAATACCCGATCGTTGGTACCGGATACGGCCGTATCGTTGAGTATTACGATTATCAGCAAGTTCCCCATAATAGCTTTGTACATGCCTACACGGAATTGGGATTGGTTGGCTATATGTTCTGGTTTTCCATGATCTTAATTTGTATTCTAGGCAGCCTTCGGGTCTCACGATTGATCCCGGAGGATGAAGAAGATCGCAAGATTATTCGTTGTGGACAGATTTTCGTGCCAGCAATGATTGGCTTTTGTGCAGCAGGTTACTTTTTGAGCCGCACGTATTTTGTACCACTCTTTATCATGGTTGGTCTGAATGCGGGGCTTTACCGGATGGCAGCGGAAAAAGTGGGGATGAGCAAATTAAATCTCCATTGTGGCTTCTCAAACAAGCATTGGTTTTATTATCCGCTCTCCAGTATTTGCAGCATTTTTGCCATCTATGTGACCATTCTGATCGTGAACCGATTCTTGACCTGATCCAGCCCCTGCATGAATTCTGAATCTCATACAATTCTCATAACTGGGGTTGCCGGTTTCATCGGCAGCAACCTGGCAGACTACCTGTTGAAACTCGGGACCATTAGTGGACGTCAGGTATCCGTCATTGGCCTGGATAATCTGGCCTATGGAATCCGTGAGCAAGTACCTGTGGGGGTTGATTTTCGCCAAGCAGATATACGCGATAAGAACCTGCACGAGCATTTTACCGGTGTTGATACCGTCTTTCACTTTGCTGCCAAAAACTGCATCAGCGACTGCCAGCTCGATCCGGTGGAGACCGCCGATATCAACATTACAGGAACTGCAAATGTCTTTGCTGCGGCAGTTCGGCAAAAGGTATCTAAAGTCATCTACGCCGAAAGCAGCGCTTTGTATGAAGGAAGCTCGGTACTTCCTACTCCAGAAACTGAAGTCGCTCCGCAAAGCATGTATGCTATCAGCAAACTTGCAGGCATGCACTTTGCTGAAGCCTTTATGCGCTTTCATGGCTTAAAATCTACCGCTCTGCGCTATTTCTGTGTGTATGGCCCAAGGCAGGACTATCGACGAACCATTCCACCGGTCATGAGTGCCTTTATATTGAAGTTGCTGAAAGGTGAATCACCTGTCATCTATGGCAATGGCACGAAACGGCGTGACTTTATTCATGTGGATGATATCAACCGCTTTCATGTCCAATGCATTACAGACAGTCGGACAGACGGAGCGGTCTTCAATCTCGGCAGCGGCACCAATCATTCTGTACTCGATATTTATGAGGAAGTAGGCCGACTCCTGAAGACCAGTCAGCCAATTACATACAAACCGGATATGCCAGGTGAAGCTCAGGACACACTGGGTGATATTGCCCTGGCACAATCTCTGGGATGGCAACCGGAGTTTGACCTGACCCGCGGTCTGCAGACCATGATTGATTACCTACAGGCAGAAATTGCTGCCGGAAGGATTTCCTTGTGAAGGCAGTGGTACTGGCAGCAGGCAAAGGCTCACGTCTGGGAGATACCACGCAATCCGTCCCGAAACCGATGTTGCCAATAGCAGGCAAACCAGTCCTTGAACAGAATATCAGCTGGCTCCTCCATGCAGGCATAACGGATCTGTATCTCAATCTGCACCATTTACCAGAGGTCATCCGTAAGCATTTTGGTGATGGGCAGGATTTTGGGGTATCCATCCATTACTCGTATGAAGAGCACTTGCTTGGTACGGCAGGCGCAGTCCGCAAAATTGCTCAGGAGTATT
>MDTD01198878.1_pt1 | contig 12425 bp, 13 predicted proteins | sample 811221 | NCBI WGS metagenome assembly MDTD01 (sample SAMN05326646, study PRJNA326480) | marine metagenome | isolation source: seawater | place: Pacific Ocean: South West | collected 2011 | reverse complement strand
GTTAACCATAACGATACCCGCATTTGAGGGAATCCTTATGTGCGTATTGTGGGATAGAATCCCATCGAAATACGCTTTGTTCATTCGGATGAGCAGGAGGTTGCAATGTTCATTCTTGTACAAGCGGATGACTATACAGCATATCATGCATTACTGGGGCAAATGTACAGGCTTCGCAAGAAGGTTTTTCATGACGATCTGGGCTGGGATGTCGGGATCCGTGGCGATGCCGAGATCGATTCCTATGATGACCTGAAGCCGGCCTATCTGCTTTGGACGAATGACAGCGCCGATGTCCTGATCGGTTCCTTGCGGTTGATGCCGACCATGGGTCCGACGCTGCTCAATGATGTTTTCCGGGCGACCTATCCGGACGGGATGGACCTGTGCCATCCGCGCATCTGGGAAGGCACGCGCATGTGCGTCGACATGGATCGGCTGCCGGAAATCCATCCGGGCATGAGCGGACAGACGGCGATGTGCCTCATGCTCCTGGCACTTGGCGAATGCGCATTGGCAAACGGGATCGAGACGCTTGTCTCGAACTACGAGCCGCACATGCGCCGTATCTATCAGAAATCCGGCGCGGAACTGGACGAGATCGGCCGGAGCGATACTTTTGGTAAACGTCCGGTCTGCTGCGGCCTTTTCCGGGTTGACGAAGAGGTCCTTGGGCGCATGCGCAAGGCGCTTGCGCTTCAGGGTGTCGCGCTGACGCCGTTCAGGGATCCGGCTCCGCATGGGCGCCGCCGCTGGATGGCCAGGAATTCGGGCGGCGTCATGGCGCACGCCGCCTGAAAGGCCTGCTGGACGGGGCAGAACCGTGTCGGGGCATCCGCTGGCGGATGGGCAGAAAGGTGGGAAGACATGCCTGAATGGAGCAGGATCGAGCAGGACTATCTGCGTCTTCTGGCCGATGGCGCCGGCCGTGAGGAGGTGATCCGCCGCCTGGGCGTCAGCGAGCATACCACGAAGCTCATTCGCCGCCGGATCATGCAGAAACTCGGTGTGGAAACGACGGAAGCCCTGCTGGCGCGTTACGCGGCCAACAGGCAGGCATGCTGACGGATCATCTGCTGTCCGCCGCAGTCCCGCGGAAAGCCCCGCGCCGGGGCAGGCACCGGCCCGGCTGGTTCGCCGGAGCCGGGTGTTACTGGAACAGGCTCAGGATGCTCTGGGCCGAGGAATTGGCGATCGAGAGCGCCTGGATGCCGAGCTGCTGTTGCGTCTGAAGCGCCTGGAGCCTGGTCGATTCCTCCGTCATGTCGGCGTCGACAAGCGTGCCGATGCCCCGCTCGACGGCGTCGAGCAGCGTGTTGACGAAGTCCCTCTGCATGGAAATCCGGCTCTTGGTCGCGCCAAGGTCTGCCGCCGCGGACGTCAGCGAGACATGGGCCGCGTCCACGGCCGAGATCATGTCGTCCAGGTCCGTGTTGTCCATGCCGGCTGCGGTGATGTCGAGCGTGTGGACCGAGACGCTGAGCGCGCCGGCGCCCGTCGTGGTGAAGGTCGAGTCCATGAGGCCGCTCTGGTCGGCATCGTCGAAGAGCTCGATATTGGCCGTGTCGATCTGGATGGTGTTGACCGTCACGCCGGTGCCCGCGCGGGTGAACGATGAGACGACTTCCTTGACCTGGACATAGTTGGCGGCGCTGGAATCCACCGAGAGCCAGTTTTCGCCCGAAAAGGAAGCGGAATCCGCGATCGCCCGCAACTGGGCCTGCAGTTCCACAATCTCGCTCTGGATGCTTGCCTTGTCGACCCCGGGCTCGCGCGCGGCCACGAGCTTCGACTTGATGTTGTCGACCACCTCGATCGTCGAATTCAGGCTCATGTAGGTCACGTCGATCTTCGCCGTGCCAAGCCCGAGGGCATCCTGCACCGTGGACAGCGCCTTGCTGTCCGACCGCATGATGGTCGCGATCGACCAGTAGGCGGCATTGTCGGCGGCTTCTGAAACGCGGTAGCCGGTGGAAACGCGGTTCTGTGTTTGCTGGAGCGCTGTATTGGTCGCATTGAGCGTCCGCAGCGCAATCATTGCGGCGGGGTTCGTCTTGATGCTGGTCACGGTCCCGATCCTGTAGGGAACAAGGGGAACATCCTGGCGCCCAGGGCACGGTGATGCGGCATCATGCCTGGACCGTCACGGTCCACCACCGTCTTTCGCTCGCTACGCAATTAACAACGTATCACCAGATTATTCAGTATGGTTAACAAATCTTCAACGACGTTGCGGGCGAAAAAAATCATATCCGTTTCAGATACTTGATGCGTGTGACTTCAAGGTCCTCGATCAGCGGCGCCGCGTATCGGCTGTTTGCGGCCGCCTCCAGCCGGGACCGCAGCCACCCTGATTCGGGAGCTTCATCCTCGCCGGCGGGAAAATCCTGCGTGTCATGCAGCACCTGCAGCAGCGCATCGTTCAGGTACCAGACGGCGACATTGTCCTCCACGCCCGGCGCCAGGGCGCCGGAGACATTGGCCACGATATATCCCTTGACGGACCCGCCGGAGAAAACGGGCGCGATCAGGTCGGTTTCGTTCATCATCCTGGCCACCACCGGCGCCGGGCCGGCCATGTCGGGCTTTTCGGCCGGTTCCGGCGTCCTCGTCATCAGGAATGCGGCGGCGAGGACGGAAACCATGCCGGACCCGGCCACGATCGCATGTCTGATCATGAAAGAGCACCTGCTTCCTTTGGTCGTTCTGGATAGCCTGCCAAGCTTGCGCGAGGGATGCGTGTCAATGCTTTGGTAACCTTGGGGGGAAGTCCCTTTCCCGGAAGCCGGCCTTTGAGGCAACCCATTTAGGGATCGGAAACGAAATCCCCCTATACCGGCTCATGAAACGGCAGAGGCGTCATTGTTCGTGACGCGTGGCATGATGCCAGACTGCTGTACCGGACGGCCCGGTATGTCCCTTTTCTGTAAGTTTGGAGGGACAATTCATGTCCAGCATCATTACCAACTCTGCTGCTATGACCGCACTCAAGTCATTGCAGATGACCAACCAGGCCATGGAAACGACCCAGAACCGGATCTCGACCGGTTACCGCGTTGCCGAGGCCTCCGACAACGCCGCCTACTGGTCCATCGCCACGACGATGCGGTCCGACAACAAGGCGCTGTCGACGGTCCAGGACGCCCTTGGCCTGGGTTCCGCCAAGGTCGATACCGCCTACACCGGCATGAACTCGGCCATCGACGTGGTCGACGAGATCAAGTCGAAACTGGTCGCCTCGCGTGAACCCGGCGTTGATCGTTCCAAGATCCAGTCGGAAATCACCGAACTGCAGAACCAGCTGGTTTCCATTGCCGAATCCGCTTCGTTCTCCGGTGAGAACTGGCTGTCGGTCGACTCCAGCGCAGCCGGTTTCGTGGCGACCAAGGAAATCGTCGGTTCCTTTACCCGCGCCTCGGATGGCTCCGTATCTGTCGGTCTCATCAATGTCGACACCACGACGACCGAACTGTTCGATGCCAATGACCAGTCCGGTATCCTGGACTCCACCTTCACGACGACCGGTGCCGGCGCCGTGACGGTCTCGGTGTCCGACCTGGACATCACCGCTGCCGGCATTGACGACACCGACATCGACGACATGATCTCCAACGTCGATTCCGCCCTGTCCTCGATGACCACCGCGGCCGCCAACCTCGGTGCCGCCAAGAGCCGCATCAACATCCAGACGAACTTCGTCTCGAACCTGATGGACTCCATCGATCGTGGCGTCGGCCAGCTCGTCGATGCCGACATGACCGAGGAATCGACCCGGCTTCAGGCCCTGCAGACCCAGCAGCAGCTCGGCATCCAGGCCCTGTCGATGGCCAATGCTTCCTCCTCCTCGATCCTGTCGCTGTTCCGCTGATCGGATTGACGGATCCACACCTCTGGAAGGCCGCCTCCGGGCGGCCTTTTTCCTTTTGGCATCCCGGTTGATGCCGCCGCTCCAATTCCGCGCAAGTTTCGCCAGCTAGCTTGTCAGCCAATAAGGCGGAGCGGCGAGTGGCAGATCAACTCCAGACATTGATCGGCAATCTGAAGGGCTTGGGCACGGCAAGGCTGATGGCCCTGGCGGCGGCAATGGTTGCTGTCGTCGTCCTCGTTGCCGGCGGTTCCTGGTTCATGAGCCGGCCGACCTACGAGACGCTCTATATCGGCCTCGACCGGGATGACGTGAACCGCATGGGCATCGTCCTGTCGGAAGCGGGCATCGCCTATGACATCGACACCAAGGGCGGAACATTTCTCGTCGAGGCGGGCCAGACGAGCCGCGCGCGCATGATCCTCGCCGAAAAGGGGCTGCCGGGCAGCGCGGGCGCCGGCTACGAACTCTTCGACAATCTCGGCACGCTCGGCCTGACATCCTTCATGCAGGAAGTCACCCGCGTGCGCGCGCTCGAGGGCGAGATCGCCCGCACGATCCAGTCGGTTACCGGCATCAAGGCGGCGCGTGTTCACATCGTCATCCCCGACGAGGCGGGCTTTCGCGACCGCGACCGCCGTCCGACCGCATCCGTGCTGATTCGCACCAACGGCTCCGATATCAGTTCCAAGGCGATGGGCATCCGCCATCTCGTTGCCGCCGCCGTGCCGGGCCTTTCACGCACCGACGTGACCGTGCTCGACGCGTCCGGAAAGCTGCTTGCCGCCGGCGAGGATACGTTCGGCGACGCGATCAGCGTTTCGCTCGACCTGGAAAAGAATGTCGAGAACGAACTCGCACAGAAAATCTCCGACGCGCTCCGGCCGCATATCGGCAACCAGAACTTCCGCGTCTCGGTCAACGCCGATCTCGATACCGACCGCCGGCAGATCGAGGAAACGATCTACGATCCCGATTCGCGCGTCGAGCGTTCTGTCCAGGTCGTTCGCACGCAGGACAGCTCGTCGCAGGCCGAGGCGATGCAGAACACCACGGTCGAACAGAACATTCCGACCGATGAGGGCGGAACCGACAGCAACTCGTCCCAGAAGACGCAGGAGAACAGCGAGAGGCGCGAGGAGACGACCAATTACGAGATCAACACCAAGCGTGTTGCGGTCGTCAGCAACGGCTATTCCATCAAGCGTCTTTCGGTCGCCGTGGTCGTGAACCGGGAAATGCTGGCCAAGACCCTGCCGGAAGGCGTGACGGATCTCGACGAACGTATCCAGAAGATCCGCGACATGGTTTTCGTGGCTGCGGGCCTGCAGGAGGAGCGCGGCGACAGCATCAACATCACGGCCATCGAATTCCTCCCGGAAGACCTTGAGATGGCGCCGGTCGAGGCCGGTATGGGTGGCGAGATGCAGAGCTACATCAACACCGCCATCAAGGCGGCCGCCTTTGTCGGCGTGGCCCTGCTTGTCGTCTTCCTTGGCCTGCGCCCCCTTGCCCGGGCCGCCATTGCCGGACCGGAAGCGGAAGCCGCAATTCCGGGCGCAACGGAGGCCGACTTCGCCGCAGAACTGGGCAGCGGGCTGCCTGATCAAGGGCGCACCGCAGCCGGCGACCTGCAAACTGCCCTGTCCGGCTCGGGCGCTGCCGAGAGCGGCGACTATCTGCAGGTCCTGCGCAACCAGGGCATGTCCGCCAAGGAGCGCCTTGAGGTCATGATCGATTACGACGAGGAGCGCGCCGTGCAGGTGCTGCGGCGCTGGCTCAATGAGGCCGCCTGATGGGCCGCCCCGCACGCTCCCTTGCCGACGACGGCTTCGTCGCCTTCAGTCAAGACGAAACCCGCCCGGCATCCTTCGTGCCGCTGTCGGTCGAACAGGCGCCGCAGGCCTGGGAGCCGCTGGCGGGCGGCGCGGAGCAGGAGCCTGCCGTTCCGCCCTTGGCGCAAGCCCGCCTCGATGACGATACCGCACCGCCACCAGGCGGATTTCCGGACGTTGCCTCGACCGCGGACCTGCCCGGCCTCGAGCCCGCGCATCCGGGGACGGAGCAGATTGCGGCGGGGTCTGCCATGCCGGCGGACGCGGAGCCGGGCGCAGGCTTCGTCGAAGGCGTGCCGGAAGACCCGGGCGGAGCGGAGCCGGCTCCCGATGCGCCGGTTCGATCCGGGGCCGAGGGGTCTTCGGGCGATGGCGCCGGGGCGGCCGGACCCGCGTCTGCAGCGGATGGCGCGGATGTCCCGGCAGAGGGCAATGGCGAAGGCGCCGGCAGTGACGGCGAAGACTACGGTTTCGTGAGTGCCGCTGCCGGAGCGGGCGAGGGGGAAGCCAGGCGCCTGGCCGAGGCTCGCCAGCTTTCCGCCCAGCTTGCGGCGGGCCTTGAGCGCATCTCCGTGGAACTGGCGGAGCAATTGTCGGTGACAGTTGGCCGCATTCTCGAACCGGTCGTCTCGCGCACAGTGCGCGAGCGGATGACGGACCGCTTTCTCAAGGCGGCTTTGGAGGCCCTCGCCATGCGTCCCGAGACACCGTGCAGGCTCGAGGCGCCCCGCGACCTGGTTCCCCTGCTTCGCGACGACCTCGAGCGCAAGGGTTATGCCGTGACGGTTGCCGAAGGCCCGATGGACGGACTGACGCTTCGCCTCGACGCGGAAGTGCTGGCAGTGCGCTTTGCCGGGCTGGCTGGACTGGCCGGAGACCTCGACGATGAATGACGGGGCCAACGCGCAGGAAATCATCATCGTCAAGCGTGGCGGCGAGGGCGAGGACGGTCATCACGGCGGGGCCTGGAAGATCGCCTTTGCCGACTTCATGACCGCCATGATGGCGCTCTTCCTCGTGCTGTGGCTCATCAATGCCGCCAACGAGGAAACGAAGCGGTCGGTGGCCAGCTATTTCAACCCGATCAAGCTCGTCGAGCGCAATCGAAGCGAGAAGGGCCTTCAGGAAAACGAGGGTGGTCCGGCAACCGGCGAAAATTCCGGCCAGGAGGGCAAGGCCGACTTGCCGCACGTGGCCGGCAATTCGCAAACGGAAACCATGAGCGAGGACGCCTTCTTCGCCGATCCGGTCAGGAGCCTGGAGGCGATAGCGGGTCCGCCGGACATGACCGCCTTTCCGGCGGTCGCCGTGCCGGAACCTTTCGCGCGCGACGGCGGCGCGCCAACCGACGGTTTCGTCGATCCCCTAGCCGCCGAGTACTGGGCGCCCTCGGGCAATTGGGAGCAGGACGGCAACAGGGGAAGCGGGGAGCCGGGAGCCGCAGGAACCCGAATGGGCGCCAAGGGGGAAGAAGGCGAGAAGGCGGCGGGATTGTCCGTGAGCCCGGACGGCGAGGACAAGGCCGCCGGACCTGCCCCGCAAGAGGACAGCGGGCGTGAAGGTGATGCCGGCATCAACGAGGGCGAGACGGCGGGACAGGATGGGCCCAGTGCCGTGGCGGCCGTTTCCGATACGATTCGCGAAGCCCTGGAGAAGGCGCTCGGACCAGCCGCCGGACAGCTGTACCGGCTGGAGGTTGAGCCGCAGGATGGCGGCGTGATGATCTCGCTGACCGACCAGCTCGGATTCCCCATGTTCGAGATCGGCTCCGCCGTTCCGCGCGAACCGCTTGTCAGGGCAATGGACGCGGTCTCCCGCGTCCTGTCGGAGCAGCCGGGAAAGGTCCGCATCTTCGGCCATACGGACGGCCGGCCGATCCGTGCGGAAAACGATGACAACTGGCGTCTTTCCATGGATCGCGCCCGTGCCGCCTTCTTCATGCTCAAGCGCGCTGGCTTCACCGAGACCCGGATCTCCCAGATCACCGGTTTCGCGGACCGCAAGCTTCGCGTGCCGGAAGATCCCTATGACGACTCCAACCGCCGCATCGAATTGCTGCTGGAGATCGAACAGTGATCGTTCGCCACCTCTGCCTTGCGGCCTGCCTTGCGTTAGGCGTGACGGCTTCCGCCGCCGCCGAGGATCCCGGGGCGGGCGCAGGCCATGAACCGGCGCAGGACACCGGCGAAGCCGCGCCGCCCGCGCCGCCGCTTCCCCAACCCCGCGCGTCGGTGCTGCCGGGCGCGGCCGCGCTTCTGTCGGGCCTGTTTCAGGTCCAGGACAGCATCGTGAAAGGAGAGCGCAGCGCCCTCAAGCTTCAGTCCGATATCCTGAAGATGATGCGCGAGCAGCTTCTGGCCATGCGCGGCAGGCCGATCCTGCCGGAAACCGACATCGGCCCGGTCCTCCAGTTCGGCCTTGCCGGCGGCGATCCGGTCGCCGCGGTCCAGGTGCTCGTCTTCGTGCCGGAGGACCACCCGGACGTGGACCTTGCCCGCGCGGTGGTTTCCTACCTGCGGCGCGACACCCGTGCCGCGCAGGCCGGCTTCGAGGCCGTCGATCCGCTTGCCCTGCCTTTGCCGCTGGGCGCCTATGTCGCCATGGCAAAGGGCAATGCGGCCATGGCGGACAACCGCGAAACGGCGATCCGGAACTTCGACCTTGTCCGGCTGTTGGCGCCGGGAACCCTTCTGGAGGAAGTGGCCCTGCGCCGCCTTGTCGCGTTATACGCGGCCGCGGGCGACGCGCCGGCCTTTCACCGGGTGGCGGCTTCCTATGCCAGCCGCTTTGCCACCTCGCCCTATTTCGGGCAGTTCCTGAAATTCTATCTGCAAGGCGTGATCGGGTTGCCCACCGATGACGGAATCCGCATGGTGCTCGATCTCTTGCCGGAGGATGCGCGCGTCGCGCTCAAGATGCGCCTGTCGCGCGATGCCCTCATCGCCGGCCGCGAAGAACTCGCCGACATCGTTTCGGCAAGCCTCCTCTCCGACCTGGCCGACAGCGCCGATGAACGCGTCCAGCGAGCCCATCTCTATGCCGGCATGTCGCAGGTGGCCAAGGGCCGTCTCGTCAAGGCCTGGGGCATGCTCAGGCACGTGGACAGGGACAGCGTGCCGCCGGCGGACCGTGAATTGCTCGATGCAGCGCTCCATGCCGTGCGCGAGGCGACCGATGGCGACCCCGAATCGGCGGCAGTCATCACGTCGGCGCTTGGCGGGGAACCGCCGGACGGGCCGCCTGGCGAAGACCTGCCCGCCGCGCCTGTTATCCCGGTCCCTGCCGCAGGGCAGACGGCCGAAAGCCCGCCCCCTGGTGCATCTGACGGACAAGCGCCGCTGCTGCCGGCCGGAGAAGACGGCGTCGAGACCCGCGAAAGTGTGGAAGCCGGGGCGGCCGCCGATCTGAAACCGTTGCTCGACAAGGCGAGCGAGCAGATGAAAGCCGTCGACGAACTCTTGAGGAACTTGCCGAAATGATGTCTTCGATGAAGGCGCCCCCCTTCGCCCTGGGGCCACGTCCCGCCGCCATGGCAGGCAACAGGGAAAACCCCTTCGCGCTACAAACAGGCGAGGCGCCGTCCGGCAAGGAGGCGCAGGGCCAGTCCTTCTCGGCGCTGCTGGTCCGCGGGGACGGCGAGAGCGATGCGGCCACACCCGCCATGGCCGCCATTGCCGGACATTTCGCGCCCGTCCTTCGCGCCGGGGCCGAACCGGTCACGGGCAAGCCGACGACGGAGGGTGGCGACAGCGCCTCCAGGGAAGAAGGTCTCCCCGACGGCGATGCAACCGCTCCGCAAGGCGCCATGCATGGCCTGCCCGTTCCGGTGATGATGGCCGCGGCAACGGCGATGTCCGCCGGAGCGACAGGCGCGTTTCATTCACAGCAGCAACCCGTGCCGTTTTCGGGTACCGCGTTCACGACGTCGGCCGCATCCGCCTTCATCGCCGGAGCAGCGGCGCGTTCGGCGAAGGAACCGGTCCTGCCGCAGGGATCGGAACCGGGCGAGGGCAGCAATGGGCTCTTGCGGGCGGCGGCCGCGGCAATGCCGGGTCCGGACGCTGGCGGCAGGCAGGCTTCCCTTGCGCCGGCGCCGGACCTTCCCGCACCCGCGCCAATGCAGGAACAGGATCCAGGGTCGGCGGCCCGGGAGGGCGCCTCTGCGCGGGGCGACGAGCCTTTGCCCGGAAATGTGAAACAAGCCTCAGCGACCGCGCCGGCCTCACAGGTTTCTCCGGCCGGCATGATGCCTGCGTCGATACCGGGCGTCGACACGCGGTCGCTGGCCACCTCGATCGGTGATCTGGCATCCTCCCTTGGCCGGCCGGACGCCGCCGGGCAGGACCGGCTGCCGGAAGGAAGCGTGCTGTCCCAAGCGTCCCACAAGACGATGCGGATCCAGCTCAAGCCGGAGCATCTGGGCCATGTCGCCGTGACCTTGCGCCAGGGCAGCGAAGGCCTCGTTGTCGAGATGCGGGCCGAGACGCAGGAAGGCCGGCGCCTGCTCGAACTGGATGCCGACGGCGTTGCCGACTGGCTCCGCCATCAGGGCTGCACCGTCGCCGAACTGCGCGTGACGGGCGCGCACCAGGCCCAGCCGGCGCCCGGCGCGCTTCAGGGCGGGAGCCAGGAACGAGCGATGGCGCAGGATTTCGCTGCCGGCGGGCAGGGGGAAGCGCGAGAAGGCCGCGAAGGCGCGGCAGCGGGCCAGGACGGGCGCGGCACAGGCCGGGAACAGGGCCGGGACCGCGCGCGCGATGGTCAGGATCAGGCCGTCCGGCGCGGCCCCGGCGTCATTTACGTGTAGCCGTTCCAGACGATGGCTTCGGCAGGCATCGGCGTGAAGGCGCCCGGCGGCATTCGTCCCAGGGCCTCTTCGCGGGTAAGCGTCTTGAACTGGGGACCGTTCCTGTCGAAATGGGCAAGATGGATGGAGCCATCGCCCTTGCCCTTGGACCGGTAGAGTGCCCGGTCGGCCTCGTTCAGCATCGTCTTCAGGTCCGATTTGCCCGTGTCGCAATAGGCAAGGCCGACACTGCATCCCACGAAGACATGCCGCCCGTCGACTTCGAACTCCTCCTGGAACCGTTCCATGAGCGCATAGGCGGCGTTCTCGGCATCGCGGGCAGTGCCGATGCGCGGCTGCACGACCGCGAATTCGTCGCCGCCCAGCCGGATGATCGTGTCCTCCCGCCGCGCGCCCGCACGCAGGCGGCCGGCCACCTGCTTGAGGATGTGGTCGCCCTCGAAATGGCCATAGACGTCGTTGACCTGCTTGAATCCGTCGAGATCCAGCAGCGCCAGCGACGTGCCGCAACCCGGTTCGCAGCCGGCGAAAGCCTCCTTGCACACCTTTTCCATGACGCGCCGGTTGTACAGCCCGGTCAGTTCGTCGGTGCAGGCCACGTGCTCGATGGTCTTCTGCAGCTTGTGCTGCGCAGTGATGTCGTGATGGGTGCACAGCCAGCCGCCGTCTTCCATCGGCGCCGCATTCACCTCGATCACCCGTCCGTTGGTCAGTTCGCAGACCGTGCGCATAGGCTCGCGGCGTGAAAGCATCTCGCGGATATGGGTGAGGTACTGCCTGAATCGCTCCTCGCTGTAGATGCCGCGGTCGGCGCGCATGGTCAGCATGTCGAGCTTGTTCGTACCCACCAGCGAGGCTTCCTGCGGAACGTCGTAGAGCGACAGGTATTTTTCGTTGTGCAGGACGAGGTCGAGTTTCCTGTCATACAAGGCGATCCCCTGCGCCACGCATGCCATGACCACTTCCAGAACGGAATTCTGGCGGGCAAGCTCCGTGAGGAGTGTTCGCTTGAGGCCTTCCATAGGGTCCCCCGTCGGTCTTCTTCTTGTTCTTTCGGGCATCGCTGGCTTGCTCTTCGGGCTTCCCCCGTGCGGTGGGGGCGCAATGCCGCACGGGATTTCCGGGCATTCCCGTCCGTGCCGATACCGTCCCGGACGCATTCCGGTGGCCGTTGGGGAATCATTCCCGTCAATGATGCTGACACACGGCATTTAAATCCGCGTGAATCGCATGTCCGGCAATCGAACGATTGCGCAATGAAACTGGTAATCATTTGCCGGCGCCGGAGGCGCTCAGCGGCAGCGGCTCATCGCGGGAACCTTGCCGTGCCGCTGCATGGCCATGGCCAGGTGTTCGGTGTTTTGCTCCGGGATTTCGTGACCGGTCGTGAACTGGATGTAGTTCAGGCAGACCCTGGCATTGTTGCGTTCCAGCGCCACCTGGAGATAGGCCCGCATGTCCGGGCTCTCCAGTTCGATGTCGAGCACGACGCTGGGCGGCGTGGTCCAGCCTGCCGTCACGCTGCTGCCCTGTCCGAGCCGGATGAAGCCTGGCTCGAAGTAAAGCTCGGCGCAGGAATTGACCAGGTCTTCCAGCGAAGCGTGCATGCCCACCGTGATGAAGGCGATGTAATACTCCGGATTGATCATCTGCAACTCGGCGATGAAGTCGCGGATGCCACGGGCAATGAGGCGTTCACGGGTTGCTTTGAGATCATCCGGTTTCATGCCTGATCACTTTCTGCTGTAGACATAGCGCACCAGTTCCGCGACCGCCTTGTAGAAGGCTTGAGGGATGATCTGGTCGACCTTGACAACCTTGTAGAGACTGCGGGCCAGTTCCACCCGCTCGAAGACGGGCACGCCGCTGGCCTCGGCGAGCGCGCGGATTCGCAGCGCGATCTCGTCGGTGCCCTTGG
>MDTD01145695.1_pt1 | contig 12427 bp, 7 predicted proteins | sample 811221 | NCBI WGS metagenome assembly MDTD01 (sample SAMN05326646, study PRJNA326480) | marine metagenome | isolation source: seawater | place: Pacific Ocean: South West | collected 2011 | reverse complement strand
GTTGCGGAGCGACGTGAACCCTTCCGTGGCGCAGAGTTCTCTGTCACACGCGATCGTCCACGGGTCTTGCCGGCAAAGAAACAAGCGCATCGCATGTTCGTCTCCCTCGGCGCATTGACGCAAAATGCTGCACATGGTGGCGTCCATTTGCAACAGCCTCGATGTCACTCACACCCACCAAAAAAAAAAAGACAAAAATGAGCGCGCGATTTAATGTTTTACTTTTCAGCTTTGGAATTGCTTCGCGCCTTGACCCGATCCTCCAGTTCCTTGCGCGACTGCTGCTGCTTTTCCACCGTTTTGGACAATTTTTCCAGCAACTTGGCTTTGGATTTCTCGCACTCCTCCACGGTGATCATGTTGCACCGCCGCTTGGCCGCGCGGCAGACGGCCTGTTTGCCGCGGTTCTTGAGCTTTTTGGCCTTTGTGTACATTTTATCGGCCTCGGAGCGCAGCTTGGCCAGCAGCTCCTTTGTCCGTCGCGCGAGCCACGACGTAGTATCCGCGGTCCAGCGATAGGCGTCTTTGGTTTTTTGCCACCCCTTCTTCGCCTTGTCCGATGTCCAGTCGTAGGCCTTTTTACCCTTGCGGTACCCGCGCCGCGCCTTGTCCGATGTCCAGTTGTAGGCGTCTTTGGTGCCACGGTACCCGCGCTGCACCTTGTCCGATGTCCAGTTGTAGGCGTCACTCGCCTTTTGGTATCCACGCATGTATGTGGGCGTGACTACATCTTCCATGTATTTGTCGAATTCTTGTCGGCGTCGAATCGCGCCATCCGAAGGTTCCTTTCCGACAATTGCATCAAATGCGTCTCTCGCGGATCCCTTGGCGTAATCGATGGGGCCACCCGCTTTCAAATATCGCATTCTCGCGTTGTACTCGTTGGCGATTTCGTTGAACAACCGCCGCGATTCCGGAAAGCGCGCTTCGTAACTTTGTTCGAAAGTTCGCACGTGATTTTTCAGCAGTTGGAGACCACTCATGCTTTTTTTTTTCAGGGTTCAATATTTTTTTCCCGTCGGTTCGGTTTCAATGTTTCACTCGACGACGTAGCCCAAGTGACCCTTGAGGGCCACTTTCGGCGCGACGCGTTGCATGCGTTTCATAGCTTTTCGCTGCTGCGCGGCACATCGCTCGATGATCTCACCCACCTCGAGACCACACTTGCGACGAATCACGTCGTCTCCCATCAATTGCCGCAAGGCGGACGCGGTGGCCATGCCTTGCGACGCGTGCACAGAGGCCAGAAACGGGTTGCGGTCTTGGGAGGCCAACACGCACGTTTTGGCGGCCTCGGACAAGACTCCTCGGACGCGTCGGTGTTGCGACACGTTCAGATGTCCCGAACCGACGGCCAGTGAAATAAAGCTCAGAATGACAATGGTGACGACGACGTATCCGGATGCGGTCAGTGGGCGCATGAATGTTTTTTCTTTTGACTATTTAAAAAAAAATGCCGTCTGCAACCCTGACCATTCATCCACACAAATTTTCGAGCGCGTCGCCGTCGAGCACGTCATGGATCCCGACTTCTATTTCGATGCCGTCCAAGGAAACCGCGGCCAAGGGCGCGGCGGTGCTCGCGGCCGCCGGTTTGTGCTACGTGGCCTACCAATCGTTTCAGAACTGGTGTGACAACTGGTCCCCCTTGGATTATTTCAAGGAAAAAGACGAAGACAAAAAGTGAAAGAAGGGACCCCGCTTTGCGTTTGGGAGGCCGTGATTTTTTTTGTGGTCGGCCCCACAAATGAGCGACGACATTCGAAGCAGTACCGTACATTTGACACCCGAAGAGGCGGCGCGTCTCAGCGAAGACCCGCGGAATGTCGTGTACGAAGTTCAACACGACGACGTGGAGTACACGCCCATGCAAGAGGTGAAACGTATCATGGGCATTATTCGCACCTTGGCGAGCCAGCTGCGGTCCGAGCACCCCGACTGGGACGAAGAAAAAGTGCGCAGCGAAATTCGCTCGCGCTCGGCCGCGGCGGAGAAGATGGCGTCCAGCACGCACCCGCGCCTCTTCAAGGTCATCACGGGAGAATCCATCGACGAGAAAACGGCGGACATGCTGGTGTACATGATCGGTCTGCATGAGCGCGTGGAGCGAGGTGAACTTTCCAAGGAGGAGAGCGGCACTCAGTTTTACGTGGAGATGTTGCGGCAAAATGGGCAGGGGCGGTGAACCACCACGTTTGCCACGCTTACGTTCGAGAACGCTTTATTTTTTTTACCCGCGATGCAATCAAAAAACATGGAAGTCCAAGACGCCCATGCGCCATTGCGCGAGACGCTCGTGGACCATTTTTCCTTCCGTCGAAACAAAATTAATTACTCCCTGTTTTACATGGCGAGCGCGAGTTCGATTGTGATGTTTATCATCCTGTGCACGCTCAGTGCGTGGTCGGTGAACATCGGCATGCAAATTACGGACCTCGTTCAAGAGGGACATGAGACGTTGGCTTATGTGAAGGAGATTCTCCCCGACGCGGAAGAAGCCTTGGGCATACTCAAGGTGATGTGCAAGCACGAAAATTTCACGCGTGTGTGGGGCAACGACACGTGCCCCAGTTGGTAAGTGAGTATGGTGGCAACAACACAAAAAAAAATATTGAACCGTTGATAAACAAAAAAAAAAAGATAAAGAATGACGTGCGTGTGGAATTCCCTGATTGCGGGACTGCGCGACGAAGACATGCGTCGCGTGCTGTCCATTAACAAGTCGCAGGCGCAGGCGCAGCCCCACCTGTTTGTCGAAGGTCTGAAACGCGTGAACCGCCCCACCCCAAACGTGAGATGGCAAGGCCAGCCGCTGACGTCGCAAGAGTTGAAGGAAAATACCGAGTGGATTCGCGACTACAACGCAGCGGGCATCGGCGGTGGGCATTTGACGAGCAGTTCCGACCCGTTCATGCATCTCGTGTCCGAGGTGTTCGGCGTGAGCATTCGCCACAATTATCAGGGGCACGAAATCCGTTTCGACCCCCCGCAGCCCAAGTACACGGTGCGGGTGTGCTCGAGCCGAGGCCACATGAGCGCCTGCTGAGCAGCGGAGTATTAAAGGGTTGGTGGTTTTTTTTTTTTGGAGAATTTATGCGGTGCACGTGGGGTGGCGGCGATTCGGAGTGTGCTGGTCAACGCCGCACTCGAGACGGTGCACGGCATACTTCAGCCGTAAAGGATTTTCGGAAAACATTATTTTTTTTAGTGATATTTGACCCAACACTTTGTCGGCTCTTGAATTTTGAACTTGTTGCGATCGAGCCAGTTGTCCCCCCGTGTGAATTTGCTTTTACAACCCACCTCGTTGTTGCAGGCTTCAATGTTGCTTTCCGACATCATTGTGTTGTTACTGAGGTCATTGTAATAGCTGCACTTTCTCAATCGGACTATGTTTCGTTGGGATTTGTCTTTGATGCATTCATAAGTGCCCCACGTGGTACGCGGGAAATAGTGAGAATGGGTCGACGGATCTCTGATAGTATGCGTGGCGCTGGGGTTGTTGGATGCGATACACTCCGCCTCGGTGTTTTTGTCGGGGAGAGATTTCCCCTCCTTGTTCGAGCAGGACTGCTCTGTCCACGTGTGAGGAGTCGCAATGCAATCTGCCTCTGTCTTTTTAGAAGGGTCTGAGCAGATACCCGGTACGCCGTATTCTTCGCGTTTTACCAATTTCCACGTGTGCTTGGACGCTTCGCATTCTTCTTTTGTGGTTTTGGACGGGTCTGAGCACGAGGCCTTTGTCCAAACGTTGTCTTGTCTTTCTTTGAGCTCGGTGCAGCAAAAGGCCTTGGAAACAGAGTCGTTATCTTGCTTATCTTTCCGAGTGCATGTGGACAATAAGTGATGGCCGACACGAGTCAGCTTATTGTTGTTATTGTGTGTGTATACAAGTGTGTTGTTCTCCGCGAAAGTGTCCGTGAAGGCTCGAATCCCATCTGCCAGTGGATTCTTTTCTCCATCAGGACACACCTCTTTGTACTTGCACAATCTCATTTTGTGTGGAAATTTGACGTTCAATTTCGCACATGCGGCTTGGGCCTTTTCGTACGTTGCGTTTGGAGGAAGATGTACCATGCGCACACCGGAAAGATTTGTATCGTTGTACACGAGGGTTTGCTTTTCTGCGTACCCCGTCTTCGAATCGTCTCTTTCCCATATCTGGCGCTGAGACCCGGTTCCGTCGTTGGGGCATATGCCCTCTTTGTCTGTCTTCCTGCTGCAGAACAGGGTCCAGTCCCTCCGCTTATCGTCCTCTTTTTCTTCGCACACAAACCTCTTTCCTTGGTTTTCGGAGTGGAGTAATTTATTCAGAATGTCCTGCCTGAAGTTCTTGTTTTCGTATCTGACGCCGTTCTTATAGATGTACTTGGCAGTCCATTTTTTATTCTTTTCTATCAGGTCGATGTACTCGCAATCAAGTATCTTTGAAGAGTGAACGGCAGACACGGCAATGCACTCGGCGTGCTTGTCGCACTCTTCCTTTGCGTCTGCCTCGCTCATGTTTTCCAATTTCCCCCACGCTGGGTACCTACCTCCGGTGTCTCGGCACGGGCCTATGCCCGTATCCTTGTAGTGGCTGCTTCGTGTTGTAAGTGCAGTTGGTTTGTTGCAAGTGACAACCTCTTCTTTGGTGCACACTGGGTTTACACAATCGAGTCGGCACACGGCAAAATTGGTATTGCTTGTTGCGGTTCTCGTGTCGCCATCGAATTGGAACCACCCGGTATTGCCTATTTGAATTCCTAATCGGGAGGTTTCGGGAATACCTTGTGCACTGTTCGCATCGGACCAACCCCAACCAAAACGGTCCAGTCGTTTGACGAGAAGCTTTTGCCCAGCCGAGCTGAACCTATCCGTTTCTTCTTGGAAATTTGTTTCTGACTTCTTTTTCCAGCACGAATCTTGAGTGGGCAGAGTCTTTTCTAGTTTGCGCCGCAAATCGTACGAGTCGAAACCAAACAGGTATTGATCTTCTTTGAAAAGTGTCCACTTTTCGTTTTTGTTCTTTGATACAGCCTTGCACAAATCGTCTGAAATGCACGCCTGTTTTGCCTCTTTCGAGCGATCATATACACCTAGTTTTGTAAACGAGTCACGCGGATTTCTGCACTGGCCCTGACCCCCGTTCGAAAACTTCGAGTCAACGTCTTGCACAAACTTTGGTTTCATGCACACACCGCGAGGGTTTGTCTCGTCGCACGTAGTCAGTGGGTACCAAACGCCCCCCCAACGTGCCGACATCATGGCGTAAGCGAACCCTTCGGTGTTTTTGTCCAGTGTTGCAACAAACGGCACGCACTTGTTTTCGGCGATGTATTGCCAGTTGAAGATATCCGAGGGATTGCCATCTGTCGTTTCTAAAACAGTTTCCTTATTTATCTTCACTTCCGTTTTCATGTTTGTTTTCATTCTGAAGTCGATCTCTGTATTTTCAGTGTAATTACACACCTCCCCGTCTAGCTTAGTCTCAAATTTATCATGTGGGACTTTCAGCGCAGTCTCGAAATCCTCATTGGTTTTAAACCACAACGTGGTAGCGAGAGCGTTTTCGTGGTCTGTATCGCCTAGAGCAGCGAACCCGTATTTGGACGCATTTTCATCGTACAGCGTTATCGCATTTTCGTTGTGTTCAGCAAAATTATCACAAACCTTCGCAGCAACGCTTACATCTTTACAACTGGATCTTTGTGGGTCCTTCAAAAACATATCGATATCCTTTATTCTTTTTGCGGGTTGCATTCGGCAATTACCGCTAGCGTCAATTACGCCGCCAGTACACATCTTCGCCACGCATATTTTGGGACAGGTAGAAGACTCCACGGGAAGAGAATTCTGCCATGATTCATTCGATTGTGTGCATTCTGTTTCTGTTTTTATGGACGGGTCTGAGCAAACACCCTTCAAAATTTTAGATCTGTTTATGATGAGTTCATTCTTTCTCTTATATTTTTTGCGAAACGAGGCGAAACGCTCGGGATTTTGTTCTTTGTAGCAAAGACACGAGGATCCATGAAGACCGTTGCACTCGAAAGGTCCAGACACAGATGTTCTTTTGTTGAACCCGACATATTCCTTGCCGTTTTTCTTCACTGTGAAGCACCCCGACGGGTAGGAAACGTCCCTTTTAGCGCAGAGGCATGGTTTCCCTTTCGTGCATTCGTAGGAATTCCCTTTCGGGTTCCACGACGACTCGCCTTCTTTACTGATGAAACATCCGGAAAGGCCACTACCTTCTTTGTTGTACATGAACGTGTAACCGTTCGATTTCGACTGACGTGCACACTCACTCGCGTCGGTTATTCTTTCTCTGGAGGAACACTTTCCACTTGTGCGTTTCTCCATTTTGAATTCGGGAATGTTAGCGGCGTCCAACCAAAGAAGTGGACGCGATACGTTAGGATGTAGCCCATTTTCGTGCGTTGTCAACATGCCTTCCTTGTTACTGTCATCCCGTTTGCCGTTGCTGTCCACATTATACCCGAAGAAGACGTGATCGTTCCACGTTTTACTAATGTAGCATCCCTTCGTGGTGTAGTCCGACGCTCCTCCCCACTTTTTGCCTTGCGATTCGGCTATGTTTTTGCAGCGATGTTCCGATGTGCCTTGGTATTCTATACACTGCGCTTCAGATAGGCCCCGCTCCTCGCACACCCCCGATTTCTTTTTCGTAACTTGAATGTAATCCTCATCGATCGAAAACTGTTCGTCTTGTCGCAGATCCATATTGCAGTAACCATCAATGTCCTTTCCTTTCATCCAACTTGCGTTGCGAAGTTTAACCTCTGTGTCTTTCGATTCATTGTGTGGTTTGTACGAGGCGACCTCCTTTATTATATTGAACGTCCCAAGCGAAGCGAGGGCATCACTTGATATTCCCCCGATATTTCCCCGCTTGAAATTCCCACCAATCCACGCCTTGCATGTTTGTTTTTCCTGTAAACATATGCATCTTCCGGTTTTGTAGTCCACGACGAACGCTTCCGGTGGCTTCGTAAAACTTTCCCAATTATTATGATGAGCCCACATTCCTAAATTCGGATCATCCAAGGCTGGTTTTCTAGTTATACAAGATTGCGCACATCTATCGATCGTATCGTTCATATAGGAGACATCTGCGTCATCGATGCCTCGAATTACGAGGACCTTCTTCGAAATACTCGGGCACATCCCGTCTGTTACTTTTCTATACATTGGATTTTGAAACTTGACGAAATCGTGCCATGTGCATTTATTATCTGGTCGTTTCGACCAATTGTTTTGTATCGGGCTGCTGGTACTTTTCACACACGTTTGATTCCATATCATCTGATCTACATCATTGTCTGGCATTTTCTTTTGATTTCTGGTGTAATAGTCCGCTTCCCATGGTTTATCTATTAACCATTTCCCGATGCCTCTCATCACTCCGGCCGCCGCGGTTAAGTTAGTAAGCGCCATTCCCGTTGCGAATCCAAGGACCTTTCCTGTAATTTTACCAGCTCTGGTCGTGTCCCCCAAGACTTTGAACGCGCTACCATACGCGTCGCCTAAATTATTCTCCATATTAAATACACCCGCGACTGCTTCTTTTCCCATAGATGTAAGGGCACGAGCCCACGGGCTGAAATACCCTTTTTCTGAACCCTCGTACATCAAACTTTGAAAACTGCAACCGTACGAAGCGTCCGAAATCCAGTTCGAAGCGTTCGAATTCCATTTACAATCTGTAATTGGACATAGTTTAGTATCCTTACGAATTTGGCGAAATCCGCCACAATCCCAATAGGGAGTTGTACACATACATCTGCCAGTGTTTTCATTGCAAGCGCGGACCAATTCGTACTTCCCACAGACAGACTCATCTTTAATTGTTTTGTCTGGGATCCCAAGGCCTTTCGTTACACATCTGGCTTTCCATCGATTGCTTATTCCTCCCATGCTAGCCGCGCCGCACCCTTCCTTGCCTTCAAAACTATCAAAGCCTTTTGCTTCGCAATTTTTTTGGATGCACTCATCTATTAAACTAGCAGTTAAATGACCGTTTCTGTCTCTCTTATAGCAATTACTTTTGGATATACAATCCGACCACGTCGTGTACTTATTATAACAGAGACCCCTTTTCTTCTCAGTCGTTTCGCATCTGTTCTTAACCTTGCAGCTATCTCTATCGGCCGTGCAAAAGCACTTTTCGTCCTTCAACGTGAACAATTGCGTTTTTTGAGTCGCGCACTCTCTGCCTTCAATGCAGGGTGGTACATTGGAAGGAAAGGAAAAGCGCGAATGTTCGGGGTGTAGTTTTCCATCGTTCCACGTGTATGGTCCTTTCGCAGTCCACGTCCCATATTTCTCGCTTTCACACTTCTCTTTTGTACTATGGCTGGTATGATACTTCATATCCCAATTTTTGTCGCGACTTATGCATTTCGAATACTTCCATCCATGGTCGCTGTGTTCCCAATAGTGTGTTGATTGCTCACACGCCTCTTTCGTGGTTTTGGAAGGGTCCGAGCACGACCCGTCCTCTCTCTCACAGTCCTCTTTCGTCGTTTTAGACGGGTCCGAGCACTTTCCTAGACCAACTTCGTGCGTCGTCATCATGCCCTTCTTGTTACTGTCATCCCGTTCGCCGTCTTTGTCCACATTATACCCGAAGAAGACGTGATCGTTCCACCTACTACTAATGTAGCACCCCTTCGTGCTGTAGTCCGACGCTCCTCCCCACTTTTTGCCTTGCGATTCGGCAAATCGTTTGCAGTCGTTCTCCTCCAAAATCGGCAATCCGTTAAACACCATTCTCTCTTTTCTGGTGTACGGATCAGTCATTTTTACGCAGCCCCTTGGGAGGAAAGGATCGGATATTCTTCTTGCCGACGGACGTGATAGACAATCTTTTTCATCTACAGTACTGATGTTGTTTCCCGTGAGAAACCAAAACGGACTATTCTCTTTTTTATCATCTTTTTCGCTGCTGACACAGTGACAGGGTTTTTCGCAGTTGGAGCTCTCCTCTTCCTCGCAGTAACACCCATCGTCCGACGAAAACGCGAAACCTGCATTATGACCTCCCTTAATACATGCGTTGTGACATTCTCTTCGGGTTCGAATGCGTTCACCAGCTTTCGTCTGTTTCTTGGACACTCCCGCACTGCAACGCCCTTCCCCTCCGTGCCTATTCGTGAAGGTGAACACATTTTTTGAATTATTTCCAAATTCTAAAAACACTGCAGGCGTCCATGTCGCAGCTGGTTCTACTAAATCACAACTTTCTTTCGTGGTCTTGTTCGGGTTCGTGCACATCCCCAATTTCTCGCACTTAGCTTGCTGCAGAAAAGGCAACACACGCCTCGCTCGAGCGGACATAATAGGCACATCATCCACTTTTGACAAACATTCGCACTTTCCCGAATCCGTCATTTTGAAACCAAACGGCGTGAAATCTTTCGCGAAATTGATTACACACTGATGCTCTTCGGAGCACTCTTCATTGCTGTGGTGATCGTTGAATACAACGAACTGTTCCCCGTAAGCATCACTCGTGAGCACGCATTTGGCGGGATAGTCTGTCCATTCTTTTTTGGGGCAATCCTTTTCCCCCGTAATGGAAGGATCTGAACACATTCCCTTCGTACTCGCGGGCGTCCATATAGCCGGTTGCACACATTCATTCTTGGTCTTTTTGGACGAGTCCGAACAGAAACCTCCGTATGGTAGATTTCTAGAGGCCGCAAAGTCTTTGCACGTTTTTTTATCAATGTCGACACTTGACCGCGGCCCCTCTTTTTGAAGGAATGTGCGACACGCGTAAGCACATTGATCTTTCTGGTAGTCTCGGTCTCGTTTCATACATAAGCATGACCTTCCATAGTGTCCACACGATTCATATTTTCCGCTGTTCCAATACACGTATTTATTGCACACTCCCGCCTCTTTGTCTTTCTCTGAACACCCTTTCCCGTCTGCGTATTCCTGTATGTGACACCCGTAGGGCCCGCCTGTTGTCACTTCTCTGAGAGAAGTACCGAGACCAGACAGGAACTTCCCAGACATTGTCATCTCGTTTTCATTGCTTTTGGAGAGTTTTTTACACTCAGCTTTCGTCATTTTGTCCACGCCACAACTCCCTTTAGTTTCGTAGAAGGGCGGCATGGTAATTGGTTTGCCCGAATTGTCACCATCACCCTTAAACATTTCAAGCTTATTCGCGCATACAAATAAGTCCCGTGAACTGCTATCGAAACGGTCGTACACGAAATCGTAACGGGTGAAACCGCCACCAGAGGGCAACATGAATTTGCTCACTTTGGAGTTATGTCTCTTTCGGATCAAACATGCATCTGCGCATTGTTGCACACTTTCTCGACCCGCAACGTTTCCCACAAATTCCAACTCGCGATACTCATTCTTGCTGGCGCCCCACTCGTGTTCCGATGAGTTCCTGCACGCCTCTTTCCGTGCCGACACACTCAGGCTATTCATATTCATGGAAGGGTCCTTTTTGTTGGTACTAATTTTGAAGCACGACCCCATATCAGTATAATCTGCTCTGTAGCACGCTTTGAGTTGATTTTTGGAGCAATTCAATTCCTTGAAGCTTTTGTAGCCTGATTCGTAGTCTGGATTTCGTTTATCGACACAATACCCGAGTACGCGATTATCGATATCGCCGTAGTTATCTCCGCTTGCCCTAATAGCATCCCAATACGATACTGCCCCGTAGTTGGATTTAATATTATTTCCGAGATATTCAATGCGCTCCCTTTCTAATTTTAATTTATTGAGTCGCATTTCTCTCGAACCTCTGTAAGGTGATGTTATGCTAGGGTTAAAACTTGGAAGTTTAGCATCAATACCAAGGTCAGGAGGTTTAAAATCAATAGCTTTTGTCCAGTTTGTCAACGTGTTGTACATGTTGTCTCTCTCCTCTTTCGTTGTAGTTTGTCTGTACACCTTAACGGATTTTCCCGCTATCCTAGCCGCGTTTTTCCACATTTCAAATTTGAACTTTCTTTGCATTGCCTTGCGTGCCATTGCTTCAGACGTTTTTGATATCCCATATATCCCAATTTCCTCTTTTGGTACAAATTTCTTCCAATCGTAACCCATTTGTTTTAACCATTTGCCTTGCCAAGCTTTTAGCTTTCCCTCCTTCAAGATTCGGGCGTGATTTTTAGCTATCTGCTCTTTCATTTTTTTCGTACCAGTCAGACCAGCCTTCTTTGCCCGTACGATAGCCGACATACTAAATATACGATTCTGTGGTTTAGCTGCTTTTGCGATGGCTTTCCCAGAGTGTTTGACGTTGGCCGAGGCCACAATCTTGGCTGCCCTTTTGAAATTGAATTTCATACCTTGCATAGCGGCTTTGGAAACTACCGACGGCAAAGCTGCGCTTGCAGCTCCTCTGGTTATAAATTTGGCAGCCGCACCCAAAGCAGCAGCCTTTATGAGCAAGATCGGTTGTTTGACAGGTAAAATATTTTCATCGTAGTCGTCGGTCACGAGCTTTGACGATTGTTGCATATTGCGATTTTTTTTTTATATATATATATGAAAAAAGTACCAAACTATGCAAAATTATTTTCACGGAAAACGTAATACGCAATTGAAAATAAAATCACCTGTACTTCTGAACAGTGTAGAACGATGTTCCGGTACAAAGTGCAACGGGTATCGCGGCAATCAGAACAAAACCCGCTCGGGACGCACGTGTCAGAATTGGGATTCTCAATCCCCACACAAGCACAGATTCAAACCTTTTTTGGTGAAATTGTCTGGGAAGTGCACCGACGGCGGCGGAAGTTACATCACCTCCGAAGCAGACTGCCAAGCCGCCGCCGAGTTTCTGAAAGCTCATCCTCATCTCATCAGTCCTTCATGGGCATGGGCGTTTCGTAAAGGATGGCCGAATACGACCCCTATTGAAGTTGATTCTGGATACGCGAAAGGGTGCTTACGATACAGACCGAACGGAAAGGTGTACTTTAATACAAGATTCTTTAAAAATTGGGCCCCAAACAACCGCAATTGCCATTACAATGGCCAGTGTGTGTGCAAAGCACCCGACAACCACGGGCTGAGGGGTGGTCACAATTTCTGTCGCAACCCGGACGGCGAACCGTCCATTTGGTGTTACACCACGGATAGGTGGAAGCGCTGGGAGTTGTGCGATCCAAAGTGCGCCGACAATGAGTGGCTCAACGCCGACAAAGCTTGCACGCCCCACTCAGAGTGCTCCGACACGCAGGTGGAGGAGCAGGCGCCCGATAAAACACAAGACCGCAAGTGCCGCGCTCTTCGAGCCAGCGACTGTGGCAAGGATGGTCGCCCTCCCGTGTTCGACAGTGACGCTGGGAAGTGCCGCGAAAGAAAACAGGAGGACTGCGTGGGCACCGCGACACCCGTGTTTGAGAACGGCGAGTGCCGCAAGAGAAAACAGGAGGACTGC
>MDTD01141498.1_pt1 | contig 12427 bp, 10 predicted proteins | sample 811221 | NCBI WGS metagenome assembly MDTD01 (sample SAMN05326646, study PRJNA326480) | marine metagenome | isolation source: seawater | place: Pacific Ocean: South West | collected 2011 | reverse complement strand
TGGCGGCACAGGCCAAATGGTTGCCGCCGAAAGTGGTGCCCAACAATCCGTAGGAAGCTTTGAATTTTTCATGTATAAGCACTCCGCCAACTGGAAACCCATTGCCCATGCCTTTGGCGGTTGAGATGATGTCTGGTGTCACCCCATGATGCTGAAAGGCGAAGAATTTGCCGCTTCTTCCAAAGCCCGACTGTACCTCGTCAGCAATTAAAACAATCCCATTTTTCTTGCTCTTTTCGGCAATGAATTGGTAGAATTCCGTGGTGGGTTCATCCAAACCGCCTACCCCTTGGATGGCTTCCAAGATTACGGCGCAATGGTCGCCTTTGGCGATGGTTTTTTCAAAAGCTTCGAAATTGTTCAAAGGCAAAAAATCCACTTTTTGTTGTTGATTGATCGGGGCATTGATTTTAGGATTATCTGTGGCGGCCACGGCTGCTGAAGTACGGCCGTGAAAACTGTTCTTGAAGGCGATGACCTTGGCCTTTCCCGTATGGAAGGAAGCCATTTTCAATGCATTTTCGTTCGCTTCGGCCCCAGAATTGCACATAAAGAACGCATAGTCTTCACACCCCGATTGCTCGCCCAACTTTTGGGCAAGTTCCCTTTGCAGCGGATTTTGAACCGAGTTGCTGTAAAAAGCTATTTTATCCAGTTGGTCTTTCAGCCGTTTTACATAATGTGGATGTGAATGCCCGATGGAAATCACGGCATGGCCTCCATAGAAATCCAAATAGATGTTGCCCTTGTCATCAATGACCTCAATGCCCTTGGCAGAAACCGGGGTCACATCATAGAGCGGATATACGTCGAATAGTTTCATTTTTACATTTTGTCATTCCCGCGAACCTGCCTGTTGGCAGATAGGGGCGGGAATCTATTAATTTTTCAGACCCCTCTGTCTTCCGCTTTTACTTCGACTGTGCTCAGTATGACAGCGGAATCCACCTCCCCTTATTTTACCGTGACTTCGCACGATACAGGAAGGGGAGGGGCTTTTCCCCTCCTTTGGAGGGGCCAGGGGAGGCCTTAGCCTTTTCGTATTTCACTAATCTTTTGAAACGATGCCACAATGCCCCGTATCAATGAAGAGCTCAACCCTTGGTGCTCCATTTCGTTCAAACCTTCAATGGTACAGCCTTTAGGTGTTGTTACCCTATCAATTTCTTCTTCTGGGTGGCTGCCTGATTCAATCAGCAGGCTGGCTGCCCCGTTACAGGTATGCATGGCCAATTCTTGCGCTTCTTTTGCATCAAAGCCCAATTGAATGGCGCCTTGGGTGGTTGCGCGGATCAGGCGCATCCAAAAGGCAATGCCACTGGCGCAGATAACGGTGGCCGCCTGCATTTGCGTTTCTGGAATTTCCATGGAGTGCCCCATACGGTTAAAAATGGCCTTGGCCAAATCGATGCGCTTTTTGCCCAAGTCGTTGCTGCACAGACAGGTCATCGACTTGCCCACGGAGATGGCCGTGTTGGGCATGCTTCGTATGATGTACTTGTCTGCGCCGATAATGGACTCCATCTTTTCGATGCTGAAGCCCGTGATGGTACTGATGACCACGTGTTTTTCGGTCAATAGGTCTTTGACATCATATAGAATGGCTTCAAAGTGGCCTGGCTGCACGGCAAAAATTAAAATGTCAGAATTTTTGACCGCCTCGGCATTATCAGTGGTTACCGTTACGTTACCGTATTTCTCAAAATCCTTGATTTCGGCTACGTTGCGCTTGGTGAGGTACATGGTGGTGGCCCCGTTGGTGTGCAAAATGCCCTTGGCGATGGCCAGCCCGAGATTTCCCGCTCCTATAATTGCTAGTTTCATGTTTCTTTTTTTGTCATTCCTGCGAAAGCAGGAATCTAATTAAACAGGTCTCGCATCTCGCCTCCGATCGATGTGACAGCTCGACCTAATGGTTAATAAATACTTCCTTTTAATTTCAATCCTTCTCGTTCTTCAAACCCGAACATCAGGTTCATGTTCTGTACCGCCTGTCCCGATGCTCCCTTCAACAAGTTGTCTGTGGCCGAAGTGATTAATAGTACATTGTCATGTTTGTGTATATGGATGTGACAGTTATTGGTATTGACCACTTGTTTTAAATGGATGGGCATTTCGGAAATATGGGTAAACAAGGCATCTGCATAAAAATCGTTGTAAAGTTCAAAGGCTTCTGCCTGGCTTCCCCCAAACTTGGTATAGGCCGTTGCAAAAATGCCACGGGCAAAGTTTCCCCGATTGGGAAGAAAGTATAGTTGTCCGACTTCATTTTTAAAGGAGGCCAAGCTTTCACCAATCTCGCCCAAGTGCTGGTGGGTAAAGGGTTTGTACCAACTCACATTGTTGTTTCGCCAGCTGAAATGGCCTGTTTCGGAGGGTTTGATGCCCGCACCGGTACTACCTGTTATGGCATTGATATGTACTTCGTTTTGGAGCAATCCAGCCTTTGCCAGAGGCAATAGGGCCAGTTCAATGGTGGTGGCAAAACAACCCGGATTGGCAATGGCATTCGCATTGGTGATTTTCTCTTTGTTCAGCTCAGGAAGTCCGTATACAAATTTCCGCCCTCCGAACCCAGCATCCTTTTGTAGCCTAAAATCATTGCTGAGGTCGATGATTTTGGTAATTTCTGAAAAATCATTGTCTTTTAGAAACTGTGCAGAATTACCATGCCCCAAACAAAGAAATACCACGTCAACCCCTGGATTGACTTCCCCTGAAAACTGTAAATCGGTCTGCCCCAATAAATCGCCATGTGCAGAAGAAATCGGTTTGCCAGCTTTGGTGGTGCTGTACACAAAATCGATTTCCACTTTTGGGTGGTTCAGCAAAAGCCGTATCAACTCGCCTCCTGTGTAGCCTGAACCGCCAATAATGCCTACTTTGATCATTCGTTTTTGTTTTTGTCATTTCGAATCTGCCAAGACAGTGAGAAATCTAGATATCTCGCTTTGGCTTCGACTGTACTTCGACTGCGCTCAGCATGACACGCTCAGCCTGACAGTTTGATATGATATTATTGTTCTTTCTGATAAACGTAATTAGAAATCTTCCCTGGATTGCTCAAAATCTTGATAAAGCCTTTGGCATCGTCAGCTGTCCAACCCTTGTTCATTTCGCCATAGCTTCCGAAGGAAGCGTTCATCAAATCATGTTCAGAGGTTACGCCGTTCAGTTCAAAACGATAGGGATGTAGGGTCACGAAGACATCGCCACTGACATTCTTTTGGGTGTCTTCTAGAAATGTTTCGATGTTTCGCATCACAGCATCCAAATAATTGCCTTCGTGCAACAACATTCCGTAGAAGTTGCCCAATTGCTCTTTTTGGTATTGCTGCCATTTGCTCAAGGTGTGTTTTTCCAACAAATGATGCGCCTTGATAATGATAAGCGGAGCGGCCGCTTCAAAACCGACCCTACCCTTGATGCCGATAATGGTATCGCCCACATGAATGTCTCGGCCAATGGCATATTTTGAGGCGACATCGTTCAATTTTTCGATATTGTTCACGGGTGAATCAGCATTACCATCCAAAGCCACCAACTCACCCTTTTCAAAGGTGAGCCTGACCTCTTTGGGCAGTTTGGCCTCCAATTGGCTGGGATATGCTGACTCGGGTAGGGGCAAATGTGAGGTCAATGTCTCATCGCCCCCAACGGAGGTGCCCCATAGCCCTTTGTTGATAGAGTATTTGGCCTTTTCCCATGAATAATCGACGCCGTTTTGTTGTAAGTAGGCAATTTCTTCTTCCCTGGCCAGTTTGTGGTCACGAATGGGGGTAATGATTTCAATTTCGGGCGCCAATATCTGAAAGATCATGTCAAACCGTACTTGGTCGTTGCCTGCACCCGTACTGCCATGGGCAACATGGCTGGCACCAATTTTTTTGGCGTGGTTCACGATCTCTACCGCCTGTATGATTCTTTCGGCACTGACCGAAAGGGGGTAGGTATTGTTACGTAACACATTGCCGAAGGTGAGGTATTTTACCACCTTATCATAGAAACGTTGCACCGCGTCAATGGAAGTGTAGCTTGCAGCCCCCAAGGCCAACGCCTTTTCTTCGATGCTTTTGATTTCTTCCTTTGAAAATCCGCCTGTGTTGACACTTACGGCATGCACCTCAAACCCTTTCTCTTTCGAAAGGTATTTGGCACAGTATGAGGTGTCGAGTCCGCCGCTGTAGGCTAAAACCAGTTTTTTCATAATCATTTCATTTTGTCATTCCCGTGAAAACGGGAATCTGTTTGTTTCAATCCCTCTGTCCTCATTTGTCGGACATCTCCCTTTTTCCAAAGGGAGAGCCCTTTATTGTTTTTAATATTTTTGACATCCCTAAAGTTCCCTCAAGGTAATAATCCAAATATCACCCTTTGGGTAATTTCCTTCCTTTGGAAGGGTCAGGGGAGACCTTTTTCTTTTTTAGGAAAAGACTTTCCTTTATGCTTTTCAATCGCTGAAAAGTTTTTCTGTTTATTTTTTCCGCTTGGGGATGGCTGTTCTTTGCCATTGGGTCATACAGCATACCGGTACAAAGGCACATCTTTCGATCGGTTCGGGTAAGGATGTCAAAATTTTTGCAGGTCTGGCATCCTTTCCAAAAATCGGGGTCATCGGTCAATTCTGAAAAGGTAACAGGTTTGTAACCCAGTTCATAGTTCATCTTCATGACCGCCAGGCCAGTGGTGATGCCAAATATTTTTGCCCCCGGAAATTTTTCCCTTGAAAGCTCAAAAATTCGTTTTTTTATTTTTTTGGCCAATCCTTGGCCCCGGTAGTCGGGGTGCACGATCAGGCCAGAATTTGCTACAAAATCTTTGTTCCCCCATACCTCGATGTAACAGAACCCGGCAAATTTGTCACCGTCCAAGGCGATGACGGCATTGCCGTTCTGTAACCGTTTAATGATGTATTCGGGCGATCGTTGGGCAATACCTGTACCCCGAACCTTGGCCGATTCTGAAATGGTATCGCTGATTATTTGGGCGTATTTAAAATGTGACTCGTTGGCAACAACAATATCCATTGCTGATGTTTTTATTGGATTGAAAAAGATTTTTTGGAGTTTACGGGAATGGACTCACCTATTCCCAAAAGATATAGCACACCCTTACGGGCGACGGCGTGGAGCGAACTGGCGTATTGGGGCGAAGGTGCCCATCAAAGAAAGTATGTCTTGCTGTTCGTTCATTATGGGGTAAATGTACAAATTATGCAGAACTGACCTATTTGACTTCCGATTTTTGTTGAAATAGCCGTTTCAGGTTTTCAATTTTAAAGATTTCGTAGATAAAGAAGCCAAAAACCACAAAATATTCAACGAAGATGAGCCAAAGGTTCTCTTCAAAGACGGGATTTGAATAGGCGAAATAACTCAAAATTATCATGGCCGACCAGACCACCGCAAAACGGTAATCGGTGAAAATCGTCAAAAACAGCGGAAAGATAATGTACCAGGGGTGTACCGTTGTCGACAGAAAATAATACAGTACCAGAACCGATAACATTGATTTCAATACGCCTTCAAGTTTGTTGTTATTGTTGAAGATGGTCAGCAACAGAACCGCCAATACCACCAAAAGTGGCACAAGGCTTCCGTAATCTTTTATCAATTCCCAAGGCTTGGCTCCATAATGGTTCACGGCACCATGCTTGACCGCATTGTAGATGCCTGCATTGAACTCAAAGTTCGAAAACCACAGCTTTATTGTGTCACCATAGTTATCTATAAAAACGGGGGAATAAAACGGTAAGAGAAAAACGCCACAGGCAATTCCTGTAAGGATATAAAAAAGTATACTCTTTTTGAATCCCAAGAAAGGGAGGAAAAAGGGTAGAAATAGCAAGGGCACCAATTTCAGCATGATGGCCATCGCATAAATGGGCGCGGCAAGCCACCATTTGTTGATTGACAACAGGTACATGGCCCAGACAAAAAAGAAAATCATGACCCCCTCAAAATGAAGGTTGCCCGTCAACTCGATGATGACCAAGGGGTTCAAAAAATACCAAAAAGCCAAATGGGTCGACATATTCAGTTTTCTGAGCAGTTTTCTGGCAAAATAGAAAATGCCGATATCGGCAATTATAATACTCAGCCGCATGGCTATAATGGAGCCTAAAACACTCCCACCGCCCAAAAAAGTGGATATGGCAAAGAACAATTGGTTCAAGGGCGGATAGTTGCTGAAATGACTTGCACTCAATGCACCCATGCCTTGATGCAACAATTCTGAATGCTGAATTTTGAATGCCGAATTCTGAATCAGCTCGTCAGGAGTATGTAGGTACGGATTGATTCCGTTATTGATCAGTTCGCCATCCCATATGAACCGATAGAAATCTTGCGAAAGATTGGGCTCGGCCAAAAGAAACACCAATCTGAAGATTACACCGCAGACAACCATAAACCTCAGGTTCCATTTTTCAAACTGGATCAATTTGAAATAGAAAAAGAAAAGTGCACCGAAAAGAGAGAACAATTTTATACTGTCTTCACGTACTAGGTTGTAGGCAAAGACCCAATAGAACAACACACTTCCCAGCGCTAGCAGGATGGGTATTCTGTGTAGTTTCCAATAAGAAAGCATATGTTACGCCTTGGCCGTCAACGATTTGAAGAATACAAAACCGAAGCCCAAGAACAACATCAGATGGAAGGGAAAAAGACCAAAATCATTCAATGGTACGGCACTGTACATTCCAAAAAGGAAGTAAAGCATAAGCCCGAACTCTACCAACATGTTCGGTGAGAGTTTGTTGGTAATGTATTTGTTGCCCTTCCATGTGTCGCTGAGGCTGTTGATGTTGAATTTCGGGGTTCTGACAAATTCACTTCGCTTGCCCAAGTGGCCTTCCAGTACGGCGATCGAATTGTGCAACGACAGTCCCAGAGCCACAGAGAAAAACGTGAAGAACAGCTTTACATAGTCTACAAACTTGTCAAAACCACCTCCCTGCATACTCTTGTAGGTAAACCAGTAGCAGAAAAACAGAATAATGGTACTGACGATAAAGAAACTGGTAACCTCAAAAACCCAAGCAAGGTGGCCATAGGTGTTCTTTATATACAGCATGGGGATGCTCAGCACAGACACCAAGAACACACACAAGAACATTGAACTGTTCAAAAGGTGCATTACCCCATGAAACTTTGTCTTGAAATCAAGATTTTTAGCGGTAATAACGCTCCAGACCGTCTTCCTGAAATTTTCGGCACCTCCTTTGTTCCATCGGAATTGCTGAGAGCGGGCGGCACTCATGACCACGGGCAGCTCAGCGGGGGTCTCTACATCCTCCAGGTATTTAAATTTCCAGTCCTTCAACTGGGCACGATAGCTCAAATCGAGGTCTTCGGTGAGGGTGTCACCTTCCCAGTTACCTGCATCGATGATACATTGTTTACGCCAAATACCGGCGGTACCGTTGAAGTTGATGAAGTGGCCCTTTGAGTTTCTTCCGACCTGTTCCAATGTAAAATGGGCATCCAAGGCAAAGGCCTGGATTTTTGTAAGGGTGGAATAATCACGGTTGATATGCCCCCAACGGGTCTGAACCACCCCGATTTCCTCATCCTTGAAATAAGGCACGGTCTTTTTGAGCCAATCGCTCTCTGGCATGAAATCGGCATCGAAAATGGCAATAAAGTCGCCTTTTGCGATGGCAAGCCCTTCTTTTAAAGCACCGGCCTTGAAACCTTGACGGTTTTCGCGGCGAATGTGCTTTATGTCGAGCCCTTGTTTTTGAAGTTCTTCAATTTTCTTTGCCGTCTCCAAAACTGAATCATCGGTAGAGTCATCGAGCACCTGAATCTCCAGTTTGCTTTTTGGGTATTCTATTTTTGAAATGTTATCGAGCAATCGCTCTACCACATATTCCTCATTATAAATGGGCAATTGAATGGTCACATAGGGTATTTCCCTTGGATCCATAAGGTTGAATTTCGGGGCCTCGTCGTTTCGCTTTTTGTAGCTAAGATAATTGATGAGCAAGTTGAGCTGGGCCAAACTGTAGAAGAAAATCAACATCAACGCGATGCTGTAAATAGCAATAATGATGTAAGTTAAAGTGAGTGCCATGATTATCTTATACTGTATTTAAAAATCCAACCCAAAATTTTTACGCCTGCAAATATAGTACCTTTTACGGTACCAGATACCTTAGAAACGCCAATTCTTTTTTTATAGCGTACGGGTACCTCTTTGTATGTCAGTTTTTTACGCAAGGCCTTCAACTGCATTTCCACAGTCCAACCGTACGTTTTGTCCTCCATCTGCAGTTCTTTGAGCTTTTTGTACTTGATGGCCCTAAAGGGCCCCAGGTCGGTATATTTTGCAGCAAAGAACAATCGCATCAAAAAAGTGGCCAACCAATTGCCGAAAACCTGTTGTGGGGTCATCGCCCCGGGTTCTCTGAGCTCTTTTTTGCGTGCCCCGACCACAAAATCAATGTTCTCGTTCAAAATCGGGGCCACCACTTTTTCCATATCCTCGGGATAGTCGGAATAGTCTCCGTCGATAAATACGACGATATCGGGTGTTTTGGATCGTTTATCGATGTAATGCAGGCCACAAAGACATGCATGGCCGTATCCTTTGCGGGTTTCGGTCAAAACAGTGGCTCCTGCTTTCTTGGCCTTTTCAAAGGTATCGTCGGTTGAATTGTTGTTGACCACTATAATTTCCGACACAAAATCAGGAACTTCCTCTATTACCTTGGCTATTGAATCACCTTCGTTGAAGGCGGGGATTATGACCTTGATATCTGCCATGGAGGGATTTTGGTGCAAAAGTCGCTTATTTTTTGTTCACCAATTTCATTAAATCGACATCGTTTCCAAGCAATACCTCATTGCTGTCGATACGCCCCTTCAATGGGCCGTTTTCGAGCTTTAGAACACCTCTTGGGCATACGGCCGAACAGATGCCGCACCCCACACAACTTGAGCGCACGATATTTTCGCCTTTTTGAGCGTAGGCCCGAACATCGATGCCCATTTCGCAGTAGGTCGAGCAATTGCCACATGAGATGCACTGCCCACCATTGGTGGTGATCCTGAACCTTGAAAACAAGCGTTGCTGAAACCCTAGAATGGCCGCCATGGGGCAGCCAAACCGGCACCAAACACGGCTGCCGAAAATAGGATAGAACCCGACTCCGATCACTCCGCTGAAAACGGCCCCGATCAAAAAGGCATACCATTTTCGAAGGCTTTCAGCCTTGAACAGAAATAAGTTGTTGTCGCCGCCAAAAAAGTGGAGGCCCAACAGCACCACAATGATCATAAAATAGCCAATGGCCCCATATTGGGCATCTTTCTGCAGTTGTTTCCTTTTGAAAATCATGACCCATGCGAATATGAAGGTCAACAAAGTGGCCGATGCTATCAAGAACGTGTTTTTGGTCAGCCAATATTTACTGGTATCGTTGCCCAAGTATGAATGTACCACGGCAATGGTCATGAGGGTCACAAATACCACCACACTGTGTACTACCCAGCGCTCAACCTTCCATGCCGACAGGGTCTTGTCGCTCAAGTGCCGAAAGGGGTCCCCGGCAGTCTCGGCCAAGCCGCCACAGCCACAGACCCAAGAGCAGTACCAGCGCTTTCCATAGAAATAGGTCAATATTGGGGTAATCACAAAAATTGACAGTATGCCAAAGATCAACATGGCCAGACCAATGTCGCCTGCATCTATAAAACTGTTGACGCGATAGCGTTCAAAATTGTAATAGTTGAGCGGCCAGATATTCTTTAAATCGTAATAAGGAAGTTTACCGTTTAGCCTTGCCATAAATTCCGGAATGAGAAACGCGAATGCTGTCTGAAAGAACATGACGCTCACGGTACGTATGATCTCATAGGTATTGTGACGGTATTTCCAGATGAACTTGATGCCAAAGGCCAATATGGCCACGGTGTAGAGGGTTCCATAAACAAACCATTGGCTTGCCGCGTTGCCGCTGAGCGCCCTGCTCAAGGGGTCGAACAATGCAATAATGCCCTTGTTGTCGCCCCCTTGCACCAATCCCAGGTATTCGGGAAAGAAGTATAGAACGATATAGAAACTGGTCAATGCAATGCCCGAAACCCACCCCCAAAGCCCACGGCTTGAAATCGATTTGAACATCACCCCGTCGTTTTTGATGCCTTTGAGCTTGTTGCCATATTGGGCCTTGGCAAACCAAACGATCCCAAGGGTAATCGCCATCAGAGAAACCGTTAACCAAATTGGCCTGTTCGGAAAATTTAGGTTGAAAAGCGAAAGGGTCAAAATGCCCAATCCGGCCACGCCCACTACCGTTGCCAACTTTTGGCCCCTGTTCAAGGCTTTGGGCGGTTCACCCGTGAGGGACATGTTTTGGCTATGTTGTTCGTAGTACATAGTTGTTTTTAGTTCATGGTTTATTGTTGTTCGGTGTCCATTTGAATTTTTGACCTCTGAAGTTAGATTTTCTCAAATAGAACATGGAAAGCTCCTATTTTGTTTGTTGTTATTTCTATTCTTGATTGAATCTGCTCTAAGTCTTCCGCTGAAATCAATCCTTTGTCAAAAGCCCGATAGGTTTGGGACTTCAATTCAGAACACGAACCTTTAGAATAGCTTAAAAAGTTATGGAACTCACGATTTCCATCCCTGCCAAACCCTTCAGCAATGTTGTCCATTATTGAACCTGAACTTCTTTCCATTTGGTCACGAAGTGAAAAATGTCTAACAAGCTTGGTGTTTTGAAAAAGCTTCTCTACCTGCTGACAAACCACTCTAGCCAATTGCCAAACTTCTAAATCTTCGAATTTATCTACAGTTGCCATTATTCCGTTTTAAAAACCATGAACCATGAACGCTAAACCATCCAATCAGTTGAATTGAAATATTCTCTTGATGTTTTTCTTTTTAGATTCCAAAGATTTGCCGAAATCAGCATTGTATTTTGAAACGATTTCCTGTTCGTGATTTCTATAAAACTCAGGGTCGAAGTTGGCATCGATCAGATGCTCCATCACGAAATCCACATCACGTTCCTCGGTCAGCCAACGGTCAAAAATTTCGTGGCGCATGCGTATTCCGAAGGTATTGATACCCAAAAATTGTTGTGTCTCTTTATGGAAAGCAACAGTGATGCATATTTTTTCTTTTGAATGGCGCCAATGAAAATGCTTTTCATACTCTTTTTTGCCCCGTTCGCTAAAGACCCAGCCATAGGTTTGGTATTCGATGTCCAAAAATTTGGCAGAGTTGAACCAATGGCCCGGATTGTACGGAACACGATTGCCGCAAATGCTCTGGGCCACCGTTTCGCCCATCATTCGCCCTGTGTACCAAACGGCCTCAATGGGGCGTCGGTTACCGATGGCCTCACGCTGTTCGGCACAGTCACCGATGGCATATACATCTTCTTTGTTGGTTTCCAAAAAACGATTGACCTTCACGCCCCGACCGAGTTCGATGCCCGAATCCTTTAAAAAATCAATATTTGGCGAAACCCCGGCGGTAAGACCGACAAAATCACAGGGAATTTCTTCACCGGTTTCCTGTACGATCACCGCTTTGACGCGATCGTTCTTGTCTGAAACGATTTCCTTTAGGTTCGAGCTCAACCGCAAGTCAATGTGGTGCTCACGAATATGTTCATTGATCATCTGTGATTCACCTTCGGGCAAGACACCGTTCCAAAAACTGCTTTCACGCACCAAAAAAGTAACGGGAATGTCACGGCTTCGTAGCATTTCAGCGAGCTCAATGCCAATCAATCCGCCCCCCACGATGACGGCCCGCTTACACTTTTTCTTATTGGGGGCATTGACCTCCAATAAATCAAGGTCTTGTTTTGAATAAAGCCCTTGTACACCATGTAAATCTTGTCCGGGCCAGCCAAACTTGTTCGGTTTTGAGCCAGTGGCGATGATCAATTTGTCGTAATGAAACTTTTTGGTGTTATCGACCAAGAGTTGCTTGTTGTCGGCATCCACCTGGGTAACATAACCCCGCACCAATTCGATCCGGTTTTTTTCCCAAAACCAATTTTCATAGGGTTGTATATGCTCAAATTTCATATGGCCCATGTAGACATACATCAAGGCCGTTCTTGAAAAAAAGTAATCGGTCTCGGCAGAAATGATAATGATGCGATGGTCAGAAAGCTTCCTGATATGACGTGCAGCGGTGACACCAGCTATGCCATTACCAATTATAACTATGTTTTGCATTGATTGTGAATCGGTTGAGAATTGTGTCGCATGTAAAGATAGAAACTTAACGCACACTCTTTATTTAGAAAGAGTTTAAATTTTGTTGGGATATGTAAGGTTTTGCTATTTTGTGGCCCACCGGGCACCGGGTTTGACGATATTTCCTATTAAACTGTAGGTTACGGCCTTTTTTTGCGACCAACACCAAGAATTAAGAATTGTCGATGCCAATATTG
>MDTD01056445.1_pt1 | contig 12427 bp, 13 predicted proteins | sample 811221 | NCBI WGS metagenome assembly MDTD01 (sample SAMN05326646, study PRJNA326480) | marine metagenome | isolation source: seawater | place: Pacific Ocean: South West | collected 2011 | reverse complement strand
TTTCTACCGATTCTTCCGAACCCATTAATCGCAACACGCAAAGTCATAAAAATAATTTTCTAAATTGGACCTAAGCTCAAAATCATACTGAATTTTGAGCAATAACGTAAGGAATTTTTAATTTATTAAGAAAATAGTTTTGTTTTGTATTAATTCTAAGTCCGTAAAAATCGATATTTGTAAAAATTAAACGCCAAATTTCTTTATGAAAGGTATCTTAAGTCTGATTTGCAAAATATAATTTGAAAAAAGATTTAGAAGAGAGATTTCATTATCACTTTATTGGTATTGGGGGTATTGGAATGTCAGGTATAGCATTGGCTTTAATCAAAAAAGGATATTCAATTTCTGGTTCTGATTTAATTGAAAATGACCAAGTACATAAGATTAAATCACTTGGAGCAACTGTTTTTAATGAGCAAAATCAAAATAATATTGAAATTATTTCTAACAAATTTGATTCAAAAAAAATTATCATAGTCAAAAGTTCTGCTATAAACGAACTTAATAGTGAATTCAAATATTGCAAAGAAAAAAAACTACCTATCCTACATAGATCAGAGGTGCTTTCTAAAATAATGCAATCTTACATATCGATTGCAGTATCGGGCACACATGGAAAGACATCAACAAGCACCTTGTTAGCTACATTATTAGATTCTTGCACAAATAGTGTATCCTCTATAATCGGTGGCATCCAACCTTCTTACGAATCAAATTGCAATATTAAACAAAGCAAATATCTCGTTGCCGAAATAGATGAATCTGATGGATCAAATATAGTTTATAAATCTAATCTAGGAATAATTAATAATATTGATTTTGACCACTGCGATTACTATTCAAACTTAGATGAAATTGTAGATACATTTAAAGACTTTGAAGCAAATTCAGAAAAGTTGCTAATCAATCATGATTGTCAAATCACAAGAAAAAATATAAATTTTGATTTCTCTTGGTCAATCAAAGAAATAATTAATATAGATTTTGCAATGATTCCGGAAAGATTAGGAGCTCAAGAAAGTATTGCTAAGTATTATGAAAAAGGCAGGTTTATTGACACCTTGAGTATTCCCATACCAGGTCTTCATAACCTATCGAATATTACAGCAGCAATCGCAGCATGCAGAATAAATAATGTAGATTTTCAAAAAATTAAGAAACATCTACAAAATTTGCAACTCCCTAAAAAAAGATTTGAATATAGAGGAGAATTAGTCAAAAGAATTATTATTGATGATTATGCACATCATCCAAATGCAATTAAAGAAACGCTTAAATTAGGCAGATTATTTATTAACAAAAACCATATAGAACAAAAAAGATTAGTTGCAATATTTCAACCACACAGATACAGCAGAGTTAACAAATTAGCAAAAGAATTTGGAGCAGAATTACAAAAAGCTGATTTAATAATATTAACTGATATTTATAGTGCTGGAGAAATAAATACAGAGAATATTAGTTCACAAATTATTGCTGAACAAATAAGAAAAAATAATAAAAATGTTATATTAGTAAAGGATAACAATGAGCTGAGAGAAAAATTTTTTAATCTAACAAATAAAGGAGATTTTATAATAAATATGGGAGCTGGTGATTGTCATAAATTATATGCTCTTTTGAATGAGAAGCTTAATCTTGAAATCTAAAATATGAATATTTTAGAAATGCAACATAAAGTACTATTACGAAACTATACCACTATTAAAGTAGGAGGTTTAGCAGAATTCCTCGCTGAACCATCAAATATCAAAGATCTTATCTATTTAGTAAATTGGGCAAAAAAAAATGATCTAAAATATAGAATAATCGGCGCAGGATCAAACTTACTTATAAATGATCAATCCTTGAAAGGTTTAACTATATGTACAAAGAAATTAAAAGAGATAAGAGCAGATTCACAAACAGGATTAATCCATGCTGAATGTGGAGTCATGTTACCTACTATGGCCAACACTCTTGTAAAAAATTGTTGCAAAGGTGGTTCATGGACAATAGGAATTCCTGGAACAATAGGTGGAGCAATTTTTATGAATGCTGGATCGGGTAACTGCAGCATTTCTGAACACCTTATATCAGTTAATGTTATTGACACAGAAAACTTAAAAGTATTCACTATATATAAAAAAGATCTTAACTTTAAATATAGATTTAGCAGCTTCCAGATGAATAACTTAGTAATTCTCTCAGCTAATTTTCAATTTGAGCCCAATGGAATAATGCAATCAATTTCAAAAGAAACAAAAGAAAATCTTAAAAGAAAAATAGATTCACAACCTTATCATCTTCCGAGTTTTGGAAGTGTCTTTAAAAACCCAGACAATAAATTCGCAGGGAAACTAATAGAAGATTGTGGATTAAAAGGATACAAAATTGGAGGAGCACAAGTATCAACAATGCACGCAAACTTTATTGTTAACAATAAAAATGCCTCATCAGCACATATTTGTGAGCTAATAAGTTTAATTCAACAAAAAGTACAACAAAAAACAGGAATATTTCTTCATCCTGAAGTAAGAATGATTGGTTTTGACTATCCTAAATAATAGTATGCGTTTCACTAATGGCTGGTTTTGGACTCCCTAACTTTGGACAAATAACAGAGGCTTTTAAAAAAGCCAAACAAATTCAACAAGATGCTCAAAAATTGCAAGAGGAACTTGAGACCACTGAAATTGAGGGTGTTAGTGAAGATAATATGGTTAAGATCTGGGTTAGCGGTAATCAAGTACCTTTAAAAGTAGAAGTAAATGAAAACATTTTGAATGCAAATAAAATTACAATTGAAAACAATATCTTGGAAGCGATGCAAAAAGCTCATGAGAGCTCAACAACAATAATGAAAGATAGAATGAATGATCTAACTGGCGGCTTAAACTTTAATCTCCCTGGATTTGAGAATAATGATTCTTAGAAGAATCAATTAATTCTTTATAAAATTTATATCTTTCAAAGTTTTTATTCAAAATACATCCTGGTTCATGAGTATGTAAACAATTACGAAATTTGCAAGTTGAATTTTTATCAAGCATTTGTTTCCTTAATTCAGGAAATAATTGAATTACTAAATTATTTGGAATATTTAAGTTTGGAATATTAAATCCTGGAGTATCTACTATAAAACTATTTTGGGAGAGACTGAAAAGTTCAATATTCCTTGTAGTATTTTTTCCTCTTTTTATTTTGTTAGAGACAGGAGAAGTAGAATTATTAATATTAGGAATTATTTTATTTAATATTGTAGTTTTACCAACTCCAGATGGACCAATCAAAATAGAACATCTATTGGTTTTTAGATCTTTAACAAAAGATTTGAAGCCAGAGTCTTCTTGTCTATTTAAAGTGATAGGAGAATATCCCCATTTATTAAATCTATATATAATTTGATTTCTATTTTCTAAAGTTATTAGATCACACTTAGTAAGAACAAGGGAAACATTAACAAATAGAGACTCCGAACTAATTAAAAATCTACTAACTTGATAAAAATTCAAGCTGGGCTCTTCAACAGAAATTATCACATAAATATCTGATACATTAGCAATAGATGGCCTGTGAAAAAGATTTTTTCTTTGGAGGATAGCCTCTATTACTGCTGTCTTATTTTGAACACTTATTTGACTAATAATTACTTCATCTCCAACAACAATTACTTGTTGATTAAAATAAATACTTTTCCTACTTTTACATAAAAATCTTGTAACTCCCTTAAATTGGTTATTTTCCTGAAATACAGTTACATAAAAAAATTCATTAAATTTTTTTGTAACCAAGCCTCTTATTTTGCTAACTACCATCATTAACAATTGCAATTCTAAGCCAATTTTGATGCTCGTAAACTATTTCAATTTTATAACCCATACTACCTAAACTCTTTTTAACCATTTCTTCTGGTTCTCCTCTATCAAGTTCTACATAGAGAGGGTCATTAACAGATTGCTTCTCAAGTGCTAATTTGCACTTCACAACATTTAAAGGACATGGAATATTTTTTAAATCTAGAAGTTTTGTTGGCTCTGTCAAGACTCCTTACCAAAAAACTTACTAAATAATCCACTATTAGAATTCTTATTTTGCGTTGAATAATGAAGAGCAAGATTTTCTAATAATTTTCTTTCTTGATCGTTAACCCTTGTAGGCAACTTAACTTTAATTAATACGTCATGATTGCCTCTTGCCACAGGATTACCTAGCCTTGGCACTCCTTTGCTTTCGAGGACTAGAGTACTATTTGGTTGAGTACCTCCAGGAATAATCAGATCAACTTTTCCATCAACCGTCTCCACTCCCACCGTATCTCCAAGGATAGCTTGAAGATAACTAATAGAAATTTCAGAATATATATTGATTCCTTCCCTTTTTAATTTAGGATCATTTTTTACTTTGATAAAAACATATAAGTCACCAGAGGGGCCACCTTTCATACCGGCATTTCCTTCTCCAGAAACCCTTAATTTTGTTCCAGTATCAACACCAGAAGGTATATTAATACGTAATTTTTTACGTACTTGTTTAACACCATTACCTCCACAATTTACACATGGGTCAGAAATAATTTGTCCAACGCCTCCACATGCAGGACATTCAGCAACTTGAGTAAAATTTCCGAATGGAGTTCTCGTAGCTCTTCTAACTTGGCCATTACCTCCACAAGTGGAGCAATTAACTGGCCCTGTTCCAGGACGAGAGCCTAATCCCTTACAAGTGGTACATGTCTCTAAATGCGGAATTTTTATTTCTCTTTGGTCCCCAAATATTGCTTGTTTAAATTCAATATTCAAATCATATCTTAAATCATCACCTTGCTGGGGACCTCTTCTTTGAGATCTTGAACTTTGTGATCCTTGCCCACCAAAACCATTAAAAAAAGTCTCAAAAAGATCAGCAAATCCTCCCATATCTCCCATATCTGGCATTCCTGCAGCGCCACCCAGGCCTGCTTCTCCAAATTGGTCATATCTAGCTCTCGTATCAGGATCAGCTAAAACTTCATATGCTCTACCAATTTCTTTAAATTTTTCTTCAGCTCCAGCTTCTTTGTTGATATCTGGATGATATTGCCTGGCTAATTTTCTATAAGCACGTTTCAAGGTGTCAGCATCTGCATTTCTTGGAACTCCTAGTAATTGGTAAAAATCAGCCATTAGAAAGATGAGTAAATGATTGAAAAGATATTATTTCTCCTCAGATGAATTATTATCTGAGCTTATATCCTCTTTAACTGTATCTTTTCCTTCCTCATCTTGTGACTTATTTTGAGGTCCAGGACCCATTGATACTTTTACTAATGCATGTCTTAACACTTTCCCATCTAGGTGATAGCCCCTCTGCAGCTCCTCAACAATAAAATCTTCTTTAAATTCATCACTTGGCTCTCTAAGAACTGCTTCATGCAAGTTGGGGTCAAATTGTTGCCCTAATACTCGCATAGGAGCAACACCTTGTTGCTTTAGAACTTCAACTAACTGCTTATATAAACCTTGATAACTTCTGTGCAAAGATTGAGCTTCTTCTGTCTCAGGTTTTAGAGATTGCCTTGCTCGCTCAAAGTTATCAACAATTGGTAAAATTGCTGATAATGATTTACAAATCAACTGTATTTTTAAATCATCTTGATCTCGGGTTTGCCTCTTTCTAAAGTTATCAAAATCTGCAGCTATTCTTACATATTGATTTTTAAGAGTATCATGCTCCTTCTCTAATTGTTCTAATCTAGCTTCTGTATTTGCAACAGAACAACTAGTTTCGTCATCTCCAGGCGATTGACTTGAGGAATCTAAATCATTTGCTATAGATTCTTCTTGAGGTTTAGGTTCATTTCCTTTCCCTTTAGCATCAACTTCATCTGTACTATTTTCTAAGTTGTTAATATTGTCTGATTGATTTAAAGTCATTTATTTATTAATCAATTAATATATATTGAATGAAATCTTTCAACAACACAAGCTACGGAAGCCCGCACCAAAGAATTAATCAGGCTTAAAAGTTAAAGCAAGACCATTATTACAATACCTTTTCCCTGTAGGTTTTGGTCCATCGTTAAAAACATGCCCTTGATGCCCACCACATCTTGAACAATGATATTCAGTCCTTGGAACTATAAGTTTAAAATCCACCTTAGTATCAATTGCATTCTCAAGCGACTGCCAAAAACTTGGCCAGCCTGTTCCGCTATCATATTTTGCCTGAGAAGAAAATAAAGCTTGTTCACATCCCGCACAATAAAAAGTACCAGGCCTCTTTTCATTATTTAAATTACTGCTAAAAGGACGTTCTGTACCCTCTTCCCGTAAAATATAATAAACTTCAGGAGGTAATTTACTCTTCCACTCCTCTTTCGAAAATTTCCAATTCTCGCTAGATTCTTTGGATGAAGCATAAACCTTTTGAGGATTTAAAATATTTTTTACAAAAGACATTAAAGGAACTAAAAGAAAAAACCTTCTGGTAAACACTCTTTTCATTTGTTAACTAAAACATGTTAGATGACACTTCTAATTCTATATCTAATTCTCATAAAATAAGTATTGCTCCAATGATGGACTGCACAGATAAGCATTTTAGGATGTTAATGAGAAAAATTAGTTCAAAAGCACTCCTATATACAGAAATGGTTGTTGCACAAAGTTTAATATATTCTGAAAACAAAAAAAGATTTTTAGATTTTGACCCAGAAGAACATCCAATCTCAATTCAATTCGGAAGTGATGATCCAAAATTACTAAAAGATGCAGGGAAAATGGCTGAAGACTGGGGATATGACGAAATAAATTTTAATGTTGGATGTCCGAGTACTAAGGTTAAATCAGGTAATTTTGGTGTAACTCTTATGAATTCACCAGAGATTGTTGCTGACTGCATTCAATCAATAAAGAATAATTGCAATTTACCCGTAACTATCAAACATAGAATAGGTGTAGATAATAATGATAGCTTTAATAATTTAAATCTTTTTGTAAGGCGTATTGCCGACGCAGGAGCTTCTCGTTTCATAATTCATGCTCGCAAAGCTATCTTAAAAGGCTTAAATCCAAAAGAGAATAGAACAATCCCGCCTTTAAGATATGACTTAGTTGAAAAAATTAAGAAAAAGAATGAAAACCTAATAATAGAAATAAATGGTGGATTTACAAATATTAAACAATGCGAAAAGGCATTAAATATTTTTGATGGTGTAATGATTGGTAGAAGCGCTTATAAACATCCACTAAGATGGGCAGAAGTAGATAAACATTTTTATGGAGAACAAACAAAAAATAAAAAAGCTTCAACTATAATTTTAGAAATGATCCCATACATCGAGAAGCACATAAATTCGGGGGGAAACTCTTGGGACATCTGTAAACATCTAATAAATATTGTAGAGGCAATTCCAAACGCAAAAATCTGGAGAAATAAAATAACTAATAAATCAATCTCAGGGGAATTGTCTATTCAAGACTTATATGAATCAGCTTCGCAACTTACAGGAATAGGCTACTAATTATTATCTAAATTATCTTGACTAGAAGTTTCTACTTCGTTAGCTGCTCCCCTTCTTCTTCTACTTCGCCCACTTTCATACTCAGAATTTTCAGTATTATCCCCATAACTTCTATCTTCCCATCCTTTTGCCCCAGAAGTTTTATTTCCAGTATTTAAATTATTATCGACATATCCACCTCCGTTAGATGAGGAGGAACCATATCCACCACTATTATTGGATGCATTGTAAGAGCCCCCATAACTAGAATTATTTCCGCCTCTTGGGTTACCATATCCAGAATTTCTTCTTTGAGATCCTCCTCTTGGCTCAGCTTTATTAATGCGAAGTTGCCTACCCATCATTTCAGATCCTTGAAGAGCTTCAATTGCAGCAACTTCAAGAGATTCATCAGCCATTTCTACGAATGCAAATCCTCTTTTTCTACCTGTATCCCTCTCTAAGGGTAGAGAACAATTTGTAACCTCACCATAAGACGAGAATAACTCAAGTACATCTTCACGTTCTGCACGAAATGGTAAATTACCAACAAAAATACTCACTTTAAATTAACTAAAAATAAACCGACAATTAAATCGTAGAATATACGATTATACTATTCATGATAGTTAAATATATAACTAAATGGAGAATATAATTATATTTTAAAATCTAATCTTTTTTATTTAATAATTTCAGCTTCCATTTATCTAATTCAATCTCAACCTGAGCGAATCCTGTACCTCCCAAACTATTACGTGAACTTACGACATTCTGAGGCGTTATGAATACATATATATCTTCTTCAAATGACTCATGGAAAGATTTAAGATCTTCAAGGATAAGATCTTTTAATAAACAATTTTTTGATATGCAAAACTTAACAATTTTGCCAACGATTTGATAAGCCTCCCTAAAAGGGACATTTTTACTAACTAAATAATCAGCCAAATCTGTTGCATTTGAAAAATCTTCTTCCACCGACTTCATTAAATGATCCGTATTAAATACCATTCCATCAACTAACAATATGCGCATTGCTTTAAGGCAATCAACAATTGTTATTACAGTATCAAAGAGAGGCTCTTTATCTTCTTGTAAATCCTTATTATATGCCAAAGGTAATCCCTTCATTAGAGTTAGAAGAGTTTGTAAATTTCCAAAAACCCTGGCTGATTTTCCTCTAATAAGCTCAGGAACATCTGGATTCTTTTTTTGCGGCATCAAACTACTACCAGTAGCACATTTATCAGTTAATTTTGCGAAAGAAAATTCATCAGTTACCCATAAAATAATTTCATCAGATAATCGACTTAAATGAGTCATTATTAATGATGATGCAGAAACAAATTCGATAGCAAAGTCTCTGTCACTTACTGCATCAACACTATTTTTACAAACACCATCAAAGCCTAGTTCGGCGGCAGTAGAGTATCTATCTATTGTAATTTTTGTTCCTGCCAAAGCAGCTGCTCCTAATGGTGAGATATTTACTCTTCTGCGCAAATCATATAATCTTTCAACATCACGTTGAAACATTTCTAGATATGCCAATAAATGATGGGCCAAAGAAAGAGGTTGAGCCCTTTGAAGATGAGTATATCCTGGAATAAGTATATATAAATTTTGCTCTGCGATCTCAAATAAAGCCTTTTGAAGTTCAAAAATCAAATTAATAATTAGATCAATTTTTTTTCTTAGCCATAATCTAATATCAGTAGCCACCTGATCATTTCTACTTCTTCCAGTATGTAATTTTTTTCCAAGATTACCTACTAAATCAATCAACTTCTCTTCAATGGAGTAATGAATATCTTCAGATGGATAGCTAGGTTTAAATTTACCTGTTTCATATTCATTTATGATTTGACTTAAAGCCTCTATTATTTTTTTTGAATCATCTAGAGAAATTACATTCATTTTGCCCAGCATACGCGCATGAGCAATTGAACCTTCCAGATCTTCAATTATCAGTTCCTTATCAAAATTTATTGATGAATTAAATTTTTGAATAAATGGATCCAGGCTGTCTTCAAATCTATTACTCCAAACTTTAGACATATAGATTAAATTAACTAACTTATATCTAATAAAGCATCTTTTTGAACCAATTACATATATTAATCATTGACATTTAAGAATAACAACAGAAGCGTCATCCTCTAATCTTTTTTTATTTCCTGAAAATTCATCTAAAGTCTTAAATATTTCATCTAATATTTTTTGAGAATTAAAATGTTTTTTACATAAGAAAGAAAAAGTAGATATTAAATTTTTTTCACCAAACCTCTCTCCTTCAGAATTTAAAGCTTCAGTTATTCCATCCGTATAATACAAAATAAGGTCATCCTTTTTCAATTGAATCTCACCACATTCATATTCCGCATTTTTTTGAAGACCTATTATAAATCCTTCAGCGTCTAATTTTATTATTTTCTTTTCAGAGTTCCTCCAAAGCAAAGGAGGATTGTGAGCAGCATTTGCATATCTCAATTTTTTTGTTCTTGGATCATAATCTGAATAAAACAAAGTAACAAATCTATGAGATTGGTCTAAATCATAAATCGCAAGTTGATTAAGATCATGCAAAATCCTATCTGGAGGCAATCCAGTCAAAACCTCAGCCCTTAACATTCCTCGTAACATAGTCATTAACAGTCCTGCAGGAATACCTTTCCCCATAACATCTCCAATAACTAACGCCCAACGTCCTTTCTCTTTTCTCTTCTGTCCAAGGTTGGGTTTAATAGACATAAAATCAAAATAATCTCCGCCTAACTGCAAAGCAGGCCTACAATGAGCAGCTAGATCAACACCAAAAATTTTAGGGCAAAAATCTGGTAGAAGTCTTGACTGAATCTCGGCTCCACTAGCAATCTCTCTTTCAGTATTTTCATGTTTTTTATTAATATTTAACAACACATAATTTTCAATTCCAACAGCAAGCATATTTAAAAAGAAATTGATATTATCATCAGAAGAAAAATTTTTTTTATAATCCTCTTTATAATTAAAAATATAAATAAAACCTCTACATTTACTCCTAGAAATTATTTTATAGCAGTTGTATTTATACGAGGTGCATTCTTTAATAAAATAATCTTCTACAAAATTAATATTTTTGATTTTGAAATTTTTTAATAGATTTGAATTATATAAAAATTCATTAAAATTAGTTAAAAAATTTATATTCTCAATTGAATCAGAGTAACAAATATTTTCAACCCAAATTTGACCTTTATCATCTAAAGGAATTATTAAAGAAAATTCATGCCTATTAATATGTTTTAAGACAAGAGATATATATTCTAAATATTTATTTAAATTAGAAAAAATTTTTAAATAATAAGCTAAAGAAGATGCAACTTCTATAAATTTTTCGTTTTCTAAATTAGAAAACATATCATTATTAGCAACAAAGTCTTCTTTAAGTTTATTGAAGGATTTATTATTATTCAAAAATTGATTTATAATTAAATTTATAATAATTAATTTTTAGATCAAATAAATCAAATATTTATCTATCCGCAAGAAGAGCTTCAATAAATTCGAAACTATTAAAGGGTCTTAAATCTCGAAGTCCCTCACCAGCCCCAATAAATCTTATTGGCAAATCAACCTCTAATGAGACAGCCAATGAAACTCCACCACGTGAGGTTCCATCCAACTTAGTAAGTATTACCCCTGTTAAATCTGCTGCCTTTGCAAAGCCTTTCGCTTGATTTAATCCATTTTGCCCTTGACTTGCATCAAGAACAAGAAGAGATTCAACATTTGCATTTGGAACTTTTTTATCAATAATTTTCTTAATCTTTGCTAATTCATCCATTAAATTATTTTTATTCTGAAGACGGCCTGCTGTATCAACCAATAATAGATCTGACTCTCTTTTAACAGCTGCACTAATTGCATCAAAAACAACTGCTGCTGGATCAGTATTTTTTGATTCATTTGCTATGACTTCAATTGAACTTCTTTGCCCCCACACCTTAAGCTGATCAACTGCTGCTGCTCTAAAAGTATCAGCTGCAGCAATTAATGTTTTATAGTTACTTCTTACTGAGAGATTCCCAAGTTTTCCTATTGTAGTAGTCTTACCAACCCCGTTTACACCAACAATAAGCCATATATTAAGTTTGCCTTTCTCTGGGACCAAAACTTTTGAACCTGAATTTGTAATAGGTTTTTCTAAAATTGCAATTAATTCTTCTTTTAAAAATTTAATTCCTTCTTCAGCTCCAACAACTTCTTCATTCAACTTCCTTCTAAGAGAATCTATTACCTTATCTGTTGAATTAATTCCTGAATCAGCTCTTAAAAGCAATGTTTCTAAATCGTCTAAAGTATCGGGTGTTAAAGGATCATCACCTAGCTTATCTAATAATTCTGTAACAAATCCTTTCCTTGTCTCCTCTAACCCTTTTCTTAATCTGCTTAACCAGTCAATCTCATCTATTGAAATTTGATTAAAGTCTTTCCCTTGTGCAGCTAATATCATTGCAGACCAGGTGAAATCTTGGTCAAACTTCCCTAATTTGGGTTCTGATTCAAGTATTTCTTGAGTGCTAGCATTATCGTGCAATTCTTTCTTTTCTAACTCTTTCTTTTCTAATTCTTTCTTTTCTAGTTCTTTCCTTTCTAGTTCTTTCTTTTCTAGCTCTTTCTTTTCTAACTCCTTCTGCTCTAATTCTAATTTGCGTTGATCTTGTTTTTGTTTAAGTTGCGCATAAGCTTGTCTCGCCCAATCTACTGAATTATCTTGTTCTGAATTAGACATCTATTCTCTATCTTTAATAATATAAATATTCTAACTTATATTAATAATCACTTTGCTTTTATATTTTGCATCCTTCTAAGAACTCCATTTATCATTTTTCTCCCTTGAATATCACTATACTTATTAGCTAAATTAACAGCCTCATTACATGCCACTGAAAGAGGCACCTTCATATAATTGATATC
>MDTD01063610.1_pt1 | contig 12428 bp, 12 predicted proteins | sample 811221 | NCBI WGS metagenome assembly MDTD01 (sample SAMN05326646, study PRJNA326480) | marine metagenome | isolation source: seawater | place: Pacific Ocean: South West | collected 2011 | reverse complement strand
TAATTTAGGGATTGGGAGATATGGATACTCTTTCCTAATATTTATTTCATTTTTGATAAATTTTTCATTAAATCCATCCTTCAATATAACAATACATTTATTTTTTTGTAAATCTATAATTCTTATCGTGTGATTTCCTGGAATGAAGACCCATTTTGAAAACTCATCGGAGAAATCTGTTAAATTTACACTATACTTTGACAGAATCTTCTCAAAAATTTTATTTGTAGCAAATTGAACATATATTTTTTGTAATATATTTCTAATAAACTTTGAATTATAAGAAAATTCAGCGGTTAATTCATTTAATTTATCTCTTTGTAAATTATTATGATATATGACATTTAACTTATCATTTACCAAATATATATGTTTTGTGGAATGAAATAATTTAAATTTATTCCATCTTATAGTACCATTCCAATTATAATGAACTTTTAAATATTTGGATATTGTATTTATAAACACATCATCAAATAATTCCCTTTCCATTAATAAGTCTAGTCTCATAGAATATTCATTCCTATAACTTTATTAATAATACTTTCCACTTCTTCAATATTTTTTGTACCATCAATTACAAAATATTTATCTTGACAAAACAAATTATTATCATTGTAAGATTTTAACCTACTTTGCAATATCTCTTTGCTGTCAGGAAAAGGTTCATCTTTCTGAAGTGATCTTTGCATAGAAATCTCAACAGGTATTAAAAATAAAAAAGACTTATCTGGCCTACAAGCAACAAAATTTAACAACTTCCATACAAACATATTTTCAAAGTTCATATTTGGAAAATTTAATTTAAAATCTAACGCCGTATCATGTATATACCTGTCACAAATAACAGTATAACCAAATAGTAACTTCAGCCTAACAATAATTCCATACAAAATAGCCATATCAAGTATCGCAATATTTAACCAAATCCAAGAAACAAAGGGTTTAGAAATAATTTTTTTTCTATCAATGCTATAACCTGATTTTGGAACAGATTTTCCGAAAACTTTTCTAATTATTTTTTTAAGCAACTCAAATCCAGGTGTGTATCCTCCTCTTGCCCAAATATAACTAACATGTTTATTATGATTTTCTATCTTACAAATTAGTTTATTAATTTGTGTAGTTTTTCCGGCACCATCCATACCACTAAAAGTAACAATCATAAATTTCTGTGTTCTTTTAACATATTGATATAAATATTTTCCAACTCTAATCCTTTAAGCTGACAACTTAATTCTTTTATAACATAATCCTTTCCTGTTTCTCCTATTTTTTTTGCGTAATTAATATTATCCAATAAATACTCTATTTTCTTATAAAACATTTTAAAATCTTTTTCTTCAATAATTATCCCTCCTTTTGATTTTTTGATAAAATCCGTAAGACCACCTAATTTTGAAGCGACAACTGGTGTACCCACAATCATAGACTCAGCAGCAACTAGAGGCAAAGAGTCACCACATTGTGATGGTAATACAGTGCAAATAACTGAACTTAATATTTCTAACGTTTTTTCATTTGTTTGTTTACCCCAAAATTTCACATGTTTAAAATCATTTTGACGACAAAAAATTTTCAAATCATCTAATTGAGGTCCACTTCCAACTATATGAAAATCATCTTTTAACTTGGTCATCAAATACTTAAGCACATTTGAACCTTTGGCAATCGAAACTCTTCCTGCAAAGGCGAAACCTCGTCTTTCATTACTATAATCTGAATATGATTTATTCAACAAATTTGTTTTAATCCCATTATTTCTGATTACTATTTTATCTTCTGGAAAACCTGATTTTACATGCTGCTCTTTCACATATTTAGATACGGCAATAAATCTATCCACCAATTTAAACAACCTTTTATTAGACCTCGCAAAATAATTAATCATTACCAGTAAAGATGATAATGACTTACCATTACCACAACCATATCTTAAACCACTAAACCCTTTGGTGCCAACACAAGTATCACAATATCCACCATTTCTAAAATATCCACCTTCAATACATAACCATCTGCCATTATGTAGTGTCTGTACTGTTTTTACTTTCTTTTTTTTTGCAGCATAAAGTACAGAAAGGCTTAAATATGGTACTATTGTGTGAAAATGAATTATATCAGGATTATATTTTTCTATGAGTTTTATTATCTTATAATAATTGCTAAATGACCAGATAAGACTAGTTAATTTTCCTAATAAACTCTTTTTATTTTCTATATACTCAACAGCTACATTATGATTTTTTGATAAATATTCTTGTTCATTTAATATCACAGTTTGTTCACCAGAAGGTAAATTAGGATTTGCACCACCTTGAATTATAAGTATATTCATTAATCAATTTTTGAAATTCGTGAAAAGCCGCTTATTAAAATGATATTTTTTACTAAATGCATACAATATTTTAACTAAGTTTCGTTCTGATTTATTGCAATCATTGATGAACTTGAAATAATTATAAGCGCAATTATTTGGCTGTAGGATGATGGCGCTGTCAGCCATACGCTAATAAAAAAAAGTTTTGCCATATTTTGGGAAGGAGTTGATTTCTTAAGTCCGGTTGAAATCATGTTTTTAACAAGTGGGATGAAAAAAAATAAACCTAAAAGACCGTATATTGTAATGAAATTAATATAAAAGGTATGCTGGGTTGAGCCACTACCATCTATTAATACTTCAGGACTAGATCCAAAGATTGGACTCTGCATAAAATATTCAATAGCAGCAGAAGCTTGGTTCATACGAAAACTATCATCAGTGGATTTGAATCTTTCAATCACATTTAAGAAACTCCAATCAATTGTCGTGTATAAATAAGCAGATAAAATAATAACTATTAGAAAAGAAAAATAATGTGATAATTTATTTTTATAATGAGTATAAATATAATAAGCAAAAAACACAATAACTAAAGTGAGTGCTGCCCTGGACGCATTAAAAGAGCAAATGGCGATTGCTAATAAAAAATTTACAATAACCATAATTGAAAATTTATTTATTTGGTTTTTTATCGATAACTCCTTCAAATACAATCCCAGAATAGCCCAAATAACAGCTAAAAACGACAATGTGTTAATATTGATTAACATCCCATAATCTTCCATCTGTAATCTTTTCACAGCTAAATCTTGAACCGACACGGATGTTAATACGTAATAAATATAACACGCGAATAGAAAAGTCAATGAAAACCATAGTATTTTAATAGTACTAATGAGTTCATCTTTATTTCTTGGCAAAATCAAAAACAATAGCGATATAAAAAATAACTCAATTACAATTGGGCCATAATAGTATTTCGAAATATTTGATTCAAAAATTGTTTCGTGAAAAAGCATATAACAAATGAAGGGCAACACATACTTGAAGCTTGCTAGAGTTTTTATTTTATAAGGGTTGATTAAATAATCAAACAATATTAAAAATACAGCAAAAATTAGCAGCCATTTATCATAAAACCTTAGCATTGGATACTGAATAGACAAGACTGCAGTGATAGAGCTGACAACAATCGACAATAAAAAACCCACAATAAAAATATAATATCTACGAAGGAACTTTATATTAATTTTCATAAGTTACGAGTTAGATTCTTGTGAAAATAGGTTGCCAAGATAATAGATTATATTAGCTTTAATGTTTGCTTAAGAAGGATACTATTAACAGAAATGGGAAACATCCAACAAAACAAACATAAAGCTTTAAATAATAATAATAAAAATACTAAAAAAAACGCTTAACTGCCATAGATTGCAGAATGTATTCTTGACCGCATACACCCTGCTTAAAATGCCTGATTCCCTTAGAAGTATTTTCATTAACTCCACCCATATCAAACCATTTTAAACCCAATTCTTTAGATTGACAAATAGCATTCCAAAGTAATATATAATTAGCATTTTGTTTTCTACCTTCATGAGATGTCCATCCTATTAGGTACGTTGCGGTGTCACCATGAAAAGCTATAAAGATAAAGCCACTTAATTTGTTTTCAAATAAGGTTTTATATACTTTGTATTTTATAGTCTCAGTTTGATTTCCAAGCATAGATACTAATAATTTTTTAGGGATACCTGTGAAATTTTTTTCTTCTTGAAATTTGATATAGATATCAATAATTACATCTATATCTTCTTTGTTGAAAACCTCTTCGACTTCTAACTCTGATTTTTGAGCTTTTCTGAGTAAATTTCTCCATTTACCTTTTAAGCCCATAAATAGATCATCAACTGGCGAATTCAATGATAATCTCATACTTCCATAAGGAATATACTTTGGAATTTGCTTCATACCAATGGACTCTAAAACTAATTTATTATCACTACTATCAGTTAGTTCTGGAGAAAATGAGATATACCACCATCTTCTTTGCCTAGCTAATATTTTTATAGATTTAAATATTTTACAAATTATTTTATTTGCAAGTGGTTCTTCTATAAAATCTTGAAAATAAACAGGCCCTCTATTTATCCTTACCGCACCGCCAATTAACGGTAACCCTTTAAACAATACTTGAAACATTGCTTGTGGTTTTTCATGTTTATCTAAAATCACGAATCTAAATGGTTTCCATTTTTGAATTCTTTTTGCTTCACCATACTCCCAACTTTGCATTAAATTTGCAAAAGCCACATTCTTCCATAAGTGTATCCACTCCGAATAATCAGTAATCTCTTTCGCTTTAAATTCCATTATTCATCGCGTACTTTACGTCTTCAATATATGTATCTATATCCAATTGATGATGTATGAAGAAAAAAATAGTTTTTTTTACTCTATTAACATCTTCTGAATACCTATCTAAATCTTTTTTCAACTCACTAGGTAAATCTGGCCATATCATCACTGGACATCCTAGCTTGCCTAGTGATGTAAATCTTTTTATCATTATATCACTATCATCACACTTCATGCCTACAATATATGGCAAATCTTCTTTTTGAAAATCAACTATTAAACTCCACCCACCATAGGAATCTAAGAGTCTTTTTAATTTTTCAAAATTTTGTCTCTTATTTTCAATTATCTCTGTTAAATTTTTTGTTAGTTTATTTAAATAATTAACCTCTTTTAATGCTGGCTGTCTGTATGTAGGTTTTATTTTTATATTTGAAAATATAACCTCAGGAGATGAAGTTTTGTATACCTTTTTGAAAGACAATAAAATTTTTTTAGCAATATTTATAGCATACCACATATATGGAAATGTCATATTTCGTATTGTTAATTTAAATTTATTTTTACTATACAGAATAGCTCCATTTTTTGCAGGAAAATGTTTGTGCAGAGAAAAAAACAAATAATCTCCAACCCATATATTTGATAAGGACGGATGTATTACATGTGCGCAATCTTCTATTAATACAATGTTATTTTTATCACAAAAATCTCTACTATTTTGCTGTGTTATTATTTTGCCAAAATAATGAACATGTACCATCATATTAACCTTTTTAATTTTAACTAGATTATCTAATTCTTTATAATCTGGAGATAAGTTATCATTAACATTGTAAAAAATAATATCAACCCCTAAATCCCTCAAATGTTTTAAAGATTGTCCACAAAAATATGACGGAATCAATATGTTTATTTTTTTATCTAATCCTATTTGTTCTTTTTCGCAAATTAAAGCCAATGATTCAGCCCCACTTAATAACCATTGTTTTTGATAACCTAAAAGTCTCCAATTATCGATATTCTTTTTATTATTAAAAAAATCTTTAAATCTAGGTAACGCAAAAGGCCAAATTATATACATATCCTATAAATTAGAAAACAGTTTGCGAGAAATCTTTTGAGTGTATTTGTATTTCCAATCTAACTTACCCTCAATAATATTTTTAATTAACCACATAGGATAACCTGGCACAATATTTTGACGAAATATAAAATAATTACTTGGGCTTGAATTCACATTACCTCGCACATTAGAAAATACATATCTATAGTTATTTTTAGACAAATTCATAGCTTCTGCTGTCACGACACTTGGTGTTCCAAAAGGAAAGGCAAAGGCATCTATATTGATCTTCAAAATATTCTCAATTCTGCGTCTAGATATTACAACCTCATCTTCAAGTTCATCATTATTCAAGTCAATAAGTTTTGGATGGGTTTTAGTATGTGCCCCTATAGAATGTCCTTGTACTAATAAACTTTTTACGTCATTCCAACTCATTGACTTTTGCTTTCTTTTATCATTACTAATGATTGAGTTTGGGTAAATATTTTTACTTGCAAAATCATAAGCTTGATTTTCATTTAAACCAATAAACCCTTCTGTTATAAAAAAAATCGCCTTTACTCCATATTTTGATAATATTTTATCAGATATTATTTTATTTGAAAAAAAACCATCATCAAAAGTTAATAATACTTTGATAGCATCACTATTCTCTTTATTATTAAAATCTTCTGGGTTAATAAATCCATAACTATTTTGAATCATCACTATAAACTCTTCAAACCACTCATAATAGCTTTCTTCAATATTGTGAAGCGTAACAACCACAGTTCCGTTTGTAGACGGAATTAAATTTAAAAAGGGTCTTAAGAAACCAGCTATGAATATTTTTTTATTCATCGTTTTTTAAAAACTCCAAGTAATTCCGTTTTTAAGATATAAAATAACAAAAATGGATACTTAATAATATTTGACACACTTAAGTACTTTTTATAAAAATATCTTCTTTCAATTTTCCAACTGGAAATTAACTGATCAGATAAATTATTACTATGAACTCTACTATGCTCTAAAGCAAAAGGCAAATGAGTTATTTCATTTTTTTGAGAAAGTCTGACCCATAAATCAAAATCTCCTAGTAAATTGTAGAATGGATCAAATTTTTCAGCTTTTAATAATTCAGCTTCAACCATTACGCAACCAATAGAAATAGTGTTCCTATTAAATAATTCGTTAGTACATTTACTGGCATTAGTTGTTGTCATATTAATAATATGATTATTCTCATCAATTTGTAAATAATCACCATATATAAATTTATTACCCGCTAAAAATGAACTTATTTGAAGTTCTAATTTGTTTTCAATCCAAATATCATCTGTGTCAAGAAAAGTTATAGCTTTACCATTACAAAATTCAATAGCCGCATTTCTTGCCTCATAAAGGGGTATAAACGAATTTGATTTAAAAATTTTAATTCTTGGATCTTTTCCATCAACAATTTTTAATGAGTTATCTGTTGATTTATTATCAAAAAAAATAACCTCCCAGTTTGAATAAGTCTGATTTAAAATACTCTCAATAGCTAGATTTAAATATTGTTCTCCGTTATGACAGTTTACAATTATACTAATAAGTGGTTTATCTAAATTATTCACTTTCCTTTATTAGGTTTATAAGTTTTGAAACAATAAATTCTTGATCTTGAGAAGTTAAATCAGTATGAATTGGAATAGTAATTATTCTTTCAAATATATCATCTGTGTTTTTTAGAATTATATCTTTTTTGTAGTGAGATAATTTATGGTTAGGAAAATAATGAGCACCTGTTTGAATATTTAATTTATTTAATTTATCCCTTAATAAATTTCTGTTGATATATTTTGGCAAAAGAATTGGATAAATATGAGGAACTACATTATCATAATTATTGTCAAAGTTTTGGATTTCTTTAATTCCTGACAATAAGGTATCATATTTTTTAGCTAAACTCCTTCTTTTCGATATGAAATTTGGAAATCTTTTTAATTGTACAGAGCCGATTGCTGCCATAATATTACTCATATGATATCTCCAGCCTTGTTCCTTCACATCAAACTCCCAACTTCTTTCCCCTTTAGCTCTTTTATCTGAATCTTTTATTACACCAAGTAATCTAAGGTCTTTAATTTTTTCTATTACTAACTTATCTTTTGAAACTATACAACCACCTTCTCCACTAGTTATATTTTTTATTCCATCAAAACTAAAACATATAACATCGCCAAAAGAGCCTATTTTTCTACCCTCGTAAGTTGACCCTAAAGCATGAGCTGCATCTTCAATTACTCTTAAATTATATTTTTTAGCAAAATCGTAAATCGATTTTAAATCTCCTACACCTCCAGAATAATGAACAGGCATTATAGCTTTAGTTTTTTCAGTTATTTTGCTTTCAGCATCTACAAGATCAATCGTAATGGACTCTTTAGATACATCGCAGGCAACAGGGACTGCCCCTGTAGCTGAAATAGCCTGAAAACTAGCAACATATGTAAGAGACTGAACTAAAACCTCATCATCAGCACCAATACCGCATGCTTGAAGTGCCAATTGTAGTGCTGCAGTACCATTTACAACACAAACAGCAGGACTTTGAAAATAATTTGATAATTCATCTTCAAAATTATTAACGTATGATCCCATACCCAAATACTCTTCTTTTAAGACTTTTACAACAGCTCTTATTTCTTCATCCCCTATACTTGATTTTGATAGTCTAATTATTTTGTCCATGGTGCATTATTATTTTCGATCATTTCATTTAAGCTATCTCGATCTCTTTTTGTATCCATACATTGCCAAAAACCATGATGTTTATAGGCACTTAACTCTTTATTTGCCGCTAACTTCTCTAAGGGTTCTTTTTCAAAAACAGTAGAATCGCCATCAATGTAATTGAATAGTTCTGGTTCACACACAAAATATCCTCCATTAATCCAACCATCAGATGTTTGAGGTTTTTCTTGAAAACTTTCAACAAGGTTATTTTTAATATCTAACTCTCCAAATCTAGCACTTGGTCTAACGGCTGTTACAGTAATTATTTTTTTTTGTTCTTTGTGAAATTCTAATAATTGGCTTAAATCAACATCACAAACTCCATCTCCATATGTAACCATGAAGGTTTCATTTCCAATGTATTTCTTAAATCTTTTAATTCTTCCTCCAGTCATAGAATTTAAACCAGTATTTAAAAGTGTTACTTTCCAATCATTATTTTCATTATTATGAATAGTTAAATCACCCGATTTTAAATCAACTGTAAAATCACTATTTAATGTCTTATAATTTAAAAAATACTCTTTTATTATCTCAGATTTATATCCAAGGGCCACAAAAAATTCTTTAAAACCGTATTTTGAATAACTATTCATTATATGCCATAAAATAGGCTTATTACCAATTTTAACCATTGGTTTAGGTATTTTTTCTGTGTATTCTGACAGCCTTGTACCAAAACCACCAGCCAGTATTATTACTTTCATTTGTTTACCATTTATAATTTATATAATCTTTTTTGTAATTAATTTGTTCGGTTGGATTATGAGGAATATCAGCAATATTAATTATCATATTAATAGATTTCTCTAATCCCTTAAACCCATATAATAAATTGGGAGGAATTGTTAAACGAAAATAATTTTCAGGTGATAATATAAATTCGTTAAACAATCCATGAGTTGAAGATTTTTTACGATCATCGAAAATAACAATTTTAACAATTCCTAAAGGGACAACCATATTGGATGTCATTTGAAAATGTCTTTTCCACGCTTTGATTTCATTGAATTTTACATTAGAAATATAGGCCTCGCCAAAACCTTCAAAACCTTCATCAAAATTCCTAATTATATGAAAAATATCTCCGTTTTCATGATTAATTTTTTTAACAGAGGAAAATTTTATTCCATCAATTAATTTTTCATTTTTGCTCATTCAATTTATTTTTTTACAAATTATTTCGTGATGAAATCCATACAACGATTCAACCTCATAACCATTCTTTTTCATTATATATTCACATTTATTATATAAGTCTTCTGAGTGAGTTGAGATAATCCAGGATGCATTGTAATCTTTGAGCAATCTAGTAGATCCATCAATAACTAACTTTTCAGCACCTTCAACATCAACCTTTATAACGTCCGGTATAATATTATTAGTAGAGATATAATCATCTAAAGAAATTGTGCTAATCTGAATTTTACTTATTGGATTAGATATTTTGTCATTTAATGAAATTCTTTCAATGTGTGAGTTGGCATTATTATTTTCAATTTTAAAAATACACTTTCCAGTATCATTTGAAACTGCAAGATTTTCAATAACCACGTTATTAAGATTATTTGCAGACATATGGGCTTTGATTGTGTCGCAGTTTGACTGTATCGGATCAAATGATATTACTTTTCCTGACTCTCCTACACACTTACTACCTAATAGAGAAAAATATCCAGCATTACTACCTACATCGAAAAAAATATCCCCAGGATTTATTGTTTTCATCAACCAATCTGTGGTTTCTTTTTCATAAACTCCAAGAGGCATCCAAAATTGATGATCTTGATTGCAGACCCATTTGAATTTTGATAAGGGACCGAAAGGAATAGTTACTATCCGGCCGTTAAATAAAATTCTTTTAAGAATCGAATTAACAAACTTTCGCAAAATATATATTCTACCTAAAAATCTTAACTTCCACATTTCATATTTTAATTATAAATTATAAAAACAAAAAAAATTAAATAAAAGAAATTAAATTCAATATACAATTCAGAATGTTTTGTAATTTTCTATAGTTCATTTATTTTTTTTGCAATTTTTTCGTACTCTTTAATTTGCTTTTTTGTAAACTCATACATGTCAATTTTAGAATTATAAAAACTATAATACCAGGTGCTTGTAAATTCTATTATTTTTTTATAATCTAACGTTGGTAGCCATTTTAGATGAAAAAGAGCCTTATCACAGTTTAATTTTAATAATCCCGCTTCATGAAACTCTGAAGTTTCGTTAGATAAAAATGATGGTTCGTGTTTTAATTTCCAATATTTACTCAAATCTTCAAGTAGTTCTTTAACTGTCTTATTGTAATCTGCACTTGGACCAAAATTAAAGCTTTCGCCATTGTAATTAACGTTTTCATTTAACTCTTGTGCAATAGTTAAATAACCGCTTAATGGTTCTAATACATGTTGCCAAGGTCTTGTTGCTTTAGGGCTTCTTATTTCAACACTTTTACCATTTATCCATGCTCTAATACAGTCTGGCACAATTCTATAATCTGCCCAATCTCCACCACCTATCACATTACCAGCTCTAACAGAGGCTACTCTAACATTTGAATTATTTGTATCCTTAAAAAAGGAATGATAGTAAGATTTGAAGATCAATTCAGCAGCTCCTTTTGATCCGCTATAAATATCTTGTCCACCTAATGCATCGCTTTCCTTGTAGCCCCAAACCCACTCTACATTATCATAACATTTATCACTAGTTATAATTATTGCTGTACACTTATTGTTTGCTTCCCTAAGTGCCTCCATAATATTTGCAGTTCCGATAACATTTGTAGAAATGGTTTCAATTGGATCCTTGTATGATGTAACAACAATTGGTTGAGCTGCCATATGAAATAAAAAATCAGGCTTTATTTCTAAAATAATTTCCTTTATAGTTTGATAATCTCTGACATCAGCATTAAAATGTGTAATGATTGTTTCCAGCTTTAATTCATCGAACATAGATGGATTAGTTGGGACATCTTTTGAAACTCCGTACACATCGGCACCAAGTTCGACTAACCAAGTACTAAGCCAGCATCCTTTAAATCCTGTGTTCCCTGTGATTAATACTTTTTTATTTTTAAAAACTTCTTTAAACATACTTAATTAATTAATAAAATTATTCTACTGACAAAGAAATAAATTTACTTTATTTTGTATTTCTTTTTTTTGATTGGCATGAAATGTACATGGAAAATTTATTATTTTTTCTGATATTATTTCAGAATTTTTACAACTACCTATCTTGTAACCCATATCCTCAATATCATCACAACCTATTATAGAATTTTGAAACCAAGATGAATTGACATCAAGTATCTTGTTAAAATACTTATAAGCTACTAATTTATTTGAAAAATATGCGATAAATCTCAATGGAATAATATCATTTTTTTTATCAAAATATGCTTGAGGTATTTGTTTTGATTTTTTATTATTTACAAAAATTTTAATATAATCATCAAGAAATTCTTTTCTTATTAATTTATTTTCATTAAAAAATTTTAATTCATACAATCCTAATTTTGAAATAAAAACTGGCAGCTTAGCAGGATAAGAGTAATTCGATTTTTGTAGTTTATTGGGGTGATTATAATCGTCTGTCAAAAATGCTGGTTGAAATTTCCTAAACTTTCCAAAAAATGCATATAATAGTTCAATAAATTTTCCATAAGAGTATTTTTTAGGTGAAAAATACTTCCTTTCAAAAAGAAGCTGTTTATATAAGGCTAATTGATGTTTTTTTTCAAGATTGGGCATCTCATCTCTAATTTTTTTTATTCTATCATAAAGGCTGTTATTTCTTAAATACAATAATCCACCAATCATACAATTTAGAGGTTTAGAATGATCAATAGAAAATAAAGCAGCGTCTCCCCAGTTACCAACAGTTAATCCTTTATATTTTGAT
>MDTD01047093.1_pt1 | contig 12428 bp, 15 predicted proteins | sample 811221 | NCBI WGS metagenome assembly MDTD01 (sample SAMN05326646, study PRJNA326480) | marine metagenome | isolation source: seawater | place: Pacific Ocean: South West | collected 2011 | reverse complement strand
TATCCAAATGGCTGCAATTGCAATTTTGTTAACAGGTGATATTGGAAACAAAATAATTAATTTTCAAGACTACAATGCCCAAACGGTTGGTATTATTCTTTTGTGGCTGTCTGCTTTTTTAACACTATATACAGGCTATGATTATCTAAGAAAGGGTATTGATCATGCTATCAACGAAGATAACAAGGATTAAGCGGCTGAGTCTTTTCTTACCAAATTTTGGTAAGCATCATTTAAATCTGTGATAACTTTACAAACCTTGAACTTAAAGTCATTTATTTGTGATACAGGCGTAACTTCAGCAGCAGTTCCTGTTAAAAAACATCCAACAAAATCTTTTAACTCTTCAGGTTTAATTTTCCTCTCAATAACTTTTATTCCTTTTGATTTAGCAATTTTTATTACCTCACGTCTTGTTATCCCATCTAAAAAAGAGTCTGGTATTGGTGTATGCAATTCACCTGACTCATTTTTAAAAAAAACATTTGCGCCAGTAGCCTCAGCTACGTTGCCTTCATGATCAAGCATCAAAGAATCTGTAAAACCTTGGGCTTCAGCCTCGTGCTTAGATAATGTACAAATCATGTAAAGTCCGGCAGCTTTAGTGTCCCATGGAATGGTATTTGGCGCTGGTCTTCTCCAACTTGAAATATTTAATTTTATTCCATTTAATTTCAGTTTAGGATCAAAATACGAACCCCACTCCCAAGTAGCAATAGCAACATGTATCTTATTTTTTTGAGCTGAGATTGCCATCATTTCACTTCCTCTCCATATCAATGGTCTCACATAGCCATTTTTAACTTTTTGAATATTAACAATATTTTTACATGCAGCGTTTATTTCATTTTGAGAATATGGAACCACGATTCCCATTCTTTTTGCTGAATAAAAAAGTCTTTCTGTATGCTCTTCTAATTTAAAAATTTCACTGTCATAAACTCTTTCCCCTTCAAAGACACAACTAGCGTAATGAAGGCCATGATTTAATATGTGAATGTTTGCGTCTTTCCAATCAACGGTTTTGCCATTGAACCAAATTTTTCCTGATCTTTTATCGTAAGGTATACTTTCCATTAGAAGTAAATATATAGATTTTTTTATTTTAAAAAAGTATATTCCAAATAAGGATAAGTCAATATAACTTACCATTATGAAAGATTTACTGTACCTTAAAGATGAGCAAATTAAAGAATTTATTCAATTACTTTTTTACGCTTATAGAGAGACTTTTTCAGATCCAAGACACATTCTTGCAAAAAAGTTTTTTGGCTTGGCACATTTAAGAGCCTTAAATCTTATAGAAAGAAATCCAGGCATAAACTTAGGAGAATTAATATTTAAGTTAAAAGTGACTAAACAAAGCCTTAATAGAGTATTAAGAGATTTAATTAAAACAAAAATGATTAAACAAGTGCAAGATGATGGTGATACTAGAAAAAAAAATTTATATTTGGATAAAGAGGGTAAAGTATTTTTTGAAGCAGTTTACAATACACAAAAAAAAAGAATTTTTAATGCATTAAAAAACTCTAATGCTGACTCTGTATTAAAATTTAAGGATGTTTTAAAAAGAATTATAGATGGAAAAAAATAAAATACATATTTTAGTTGTCGATGATGATGATAGAATTAGAGATCTATTAAAAGACTATCTTTCAAAAAATTTTTACATTGTATCAACTGCAGAAAATGCAAATGAAGCAAAAATAAAAATGGAATATTTTAAATTTGATATAATAATATTAGACGTTATGATGCCTGGACAAGATGGTTATGAACTTACTAAGGAAATAAAAAAACACCTTAAAATTCCAATTATTTTACTTACAGCTAAAGGAGAGGTAGAGAATAGAATTAAGGGACTTGAGCTTGGTGCTGATGATTACATAGGAAAACCTTTTGAACCAAAAGAACTGCTTCTAAGAATAAAAAATATTATTGAAAAAGGTAAAACAATTGATTTAACTTTAAAACACAAAATAGGAAATGCAGAAATTGATCTCAATAAAATGGTTATTTCTCTGGAAAACAAGAATAAAAAGATAAATAATTCTGAAAAAAAAGTTTTGATTGAAATGCTAGCTAATCCAGGAAAAACTTATACACGTCAAGAAATAGGTAAAATCTCTGGCATCAACCAAGAAAGATCAATTGATGTCATGATAACAAGGTTAAGACAAAAAATTGAAAATAATCCTAAAAATCCAAAATATTTACAAACTATAAGGGGATCTGGCTATGTTCTTTGGATTGAATAAATTTTTAAAAATAATATTACCTAAAAGATTATTTTATAGAGCTTTAATAATAGTTGCTGCACCAACTATAATTCTCCAATTTATAATCACTATAGTTTTCTATGATAGTATTTGGATAAAGGCTAATAAAAATACAACTCGTTCTTTGGTTGCTCAGCTTAAAACAATTCAAGAAATTTATCAAAATGATAAGAAGAATTTAGACTTTTTCACTGATAGTTATAAAAATAATTTTAATTTTGAAATAGGAATAAATAATGACAAGTTTCCATCATCTACAGGTGAAAGAAAATTTAGTCCGATGGATAGATCGTTAAGAAGAGAGTTAAAATCAACATTTGGAAATAATAATTACTGGTTTAGTACTTCTAAATTTAAAAATGCTGTGGAAATTAAGATTAAGTCGGAAAATGAAGTGATTGAGTTTTTGGTGCCTAAAGAGATGGTTTCAGCATCATCTGTAAGGCTGTTCGTTTTGTGGACTACGCTTCCTTCAATAATATTAATAATAATTGCACTTATATTTTTAAAAAATCAAACGCGACCTTTAGTTAGACTAGCAAAAGCAGCCGAGAGATTTGGTAAAGGCGACTATGTAAATGATTTCAGGCCATCTGGTGCTGCAGAAATAAGAAAAGCAGCCTATGAGTTCGACAGAATGGCCAAAAGGATTAATAGACACCTAAATCAAAGATCTGAGATGTTATCTGGTATTAGTCACGATCTTAGAACACCACTTACACGTTTGAAGCTTCAGCTAGCGATGTTAACGCAAAAAGATCTCTCCAAAAAAATGTCTAAAGATATAGACGAAATGGAAAAAATGCTTAACGATTACTTGCAATTTGCTAAAACTCAAGCAAGTGAGGATACAGTTACAATAAATTTATCTGAACTTATTAATCAAGTAAAAACAAGTTTTGATGGTAGAAAACTTGATGTAATAAAATCGAATGACATATATATTCAAGGTAGATCTATCGCATTAAAAAGATCTTTTGAAAACATAATTAATAACGGTTTAACCTACGGAAAACGGGTAGTTGTGAAAACACAAAAAAGTTTAAACAGAGTTTTAATTACTTTTGATGATGATGGGCCTGGTATTCCTGAAGATCAATATAAGAACGTTTTTAAACCTTTTTTTAGATTAGATAAAAGTAGAAGTTTAAATCAATCAGGAGTTGGATTAGGTTTGGCTATAGTAGAAGATATTATTAATTCTCACGGAGGTAACATTCAACTAGGTAAAAGTGAATTAAACGGACTGCAAGTTAAGATTTCTTTACCTTTTTAGAATTTTTACTCTTCAATAATTTTTTTAATAATACATCTTGTTTCTGTACCATTTTTTTCAATACTTCAAACTCCTCTCGTGAAATAAGGTCTAATTTGTTAAAAATATCATTTCTTTTAAATTTTAAATCGTTCGATATTTCTTTTTGAATATCTTTTGACGTTAAAATGCCGTTTTCAATTAAACTAGATAAAGCTTTTAGAATTTTTTCTGAATTTTTCATATCATATCTTATTTGATAGGCATGTTAATTTCAAATGTGATATAGTGAATTATGTTTACCCACGATTTTGATCCAGTATTATTTAATTTTGGGTCTATTTACCTAAGATGGTACTCTTTAGCATATATTTTTGGAATACTCATAGGTTGGTGGTATGGAAAAAAAATTATATTAAAAAGATTCAGATTAATTGGTAATAAATTTTCAATAGAAGAATTTGATGACTTAGTCACCTATTTAATAGTTTCTATTATAATTGGTGGAAGAATTGGGTACGTTATATTTTATAATCCCGCATACTTTATTTCCAATCCTTTAGCAATTTTTAAAGTTTGGGAAGGCGGGATGTCATTTCATGGGGCCTTAGCAGGTATAATTATAGGAACATACTTTTTCTCAGTTAAGAGAGATATTGATACATTTTTTCTATTAGATATTGTAGCTTGTGTTTCTCCGATTGGGATTTTCCTTGGTAGAGTTGCAAATTTTATTAATGGTGAGTTAGTTGGGAAAGTTACTGATGTACCATGGGCGGTAATATTTCCAAATATAGATATGTTTCCAAGACATCCCTCACAATTATATGAGGCTATTTTAGAGGGTTTAATATTATTTTTATTGCTAAACTTTGTAATCAATAAAAAGAATTATATCACTGGAAAATGTTCTTATTTATTTTTAATAGCGTACGGGGTGTTAAGAATTATCTCTGAGTTTTTTAGAGAACCAGACGCACAAATAGGATATTTTTTTGGGCTCATTAGCATGGGTACATTGTTAAGTTTAATAATGATTTTGTTTGGCTTCATAGTAATCTTTAACTTAAAAAATAGAAATGAAATCTAATCAAAAATATTTTAATGATTTTAAAAGCTTACCAGTTGATAAATTTTTTGAGAGAGTTCTTTATGACAAAAAATTTGGCTACTATTCTTTAAAAAATCCAATTGGAAAAGATGGTGATTTTATCACTGCACCGAAAATTTCAAATATTTTTTCTGAAATGATAGCTATTTGGATTATTTCAACTTGGGAAATGTTTGGTAAACCTGAAAATTTAGATATTGTAGAATTAGGACCTGGAGATGGTAGTTTAATGAAGGTTCTTTTAAAAGTTTTTAAACAATTTCCTGAATTTGACTCAGCAAAAAATATTTATCTGTTTGAGACGAGTAAAGAATTAAAGAAAAAACAAAAATTTGTGTTAAGAAATAACAAGATTCAGTGGGTGGAAAATTTTGAAAAAATTAAAAAAGGTCCTGTCATTTTTTTCGGAAATGAATTTTTCGATGCTATACCAATCAAACAATTTAAAAAAAAGGGAAATAGTTTAATGGAAAAAAATTATGCTTTAGAAAGAAATTATAAAATAAAAGAAATATTTAAATCTGCAAAATTAAATGATACGAAAAGTATCAATTCATTTAAATCCTTAAAAGGTATAAAATTTATTGAGTTTCCTAAACTTGGTTTAATTGAACTTCAAAAAATAGTTAAAAAGATAACTAAATTAAAAGGATGTTTTCTTATGATAGATTATGGTTATACAAAACCAAATAATCAAAATACGTTACAATCTGTTGTTGCTCACAAAAAAAACCCAATACTTAATAATTTAGGAAAAGCTGATATCACATCTCATGTAAATTTTGTTCTTTTGAAAGAATTCTTTTTAAAAAATAATTTAGGAGTAAAAAAGATTGTTAGTCAAAAGGAGTTTTTACAAAATATGGGTATAGTTGAGAGAGCTAAAATTCTCTCAAAAAAAATGAAATTTTCTGAAAAAACTGACCTTTATTTTAGATTAAAAAGATTACTTAGTCCAAGATCAATGGGTGCTTTGTTCAAAGTACTATTAGCTTATAAATTTAAAAAAAATAATTTTTATGGATTTAATTGATGTTCTATTCAAAAAAACTAAAAAAAATTAAACTAATTAAACACTGTTTTTTTTCACGAAAAGACGGTTATTCAAAGGGTATTTATAAAGGTTTAAATTGTGGTAGAGGATCAAAAGATAATAAAAAAGATATTCTCAAAAATCTTAAACATGTCTCAAAAAAAATGCTTGTTAACAATAAAAATTTGGTCTTAATGCATCAAACTCATAGTAATAAAGTTATTGAAATTAAAAAAAATAATTTTAAGAGAAGAATTTTATCCGATGCTATGATTACAAAATCAAAAGATTTAGCACTAGGAGTTGTTACAGCGGATTGTGTTCCGATTCTGCTTTTTGACAAACACGCTAAAATAGTTGGGTGCATTCATGCAGGATGGAGAGGAGCATTTAAAGGGATTATAAGAAACACTATAAAAAAAATTAATAAATTAAACTCTAATAAACAAGTTTATGCCAGTGTTGGCCCTTGTATAGGGAAAAAAAATTATGAGGTAGATAATAATTTTTTTAAGAAATTCATTTCCAAATCGAAAAAAAATACAAAATACTTCTCAAAAAAAAATAAATACAAAAAATTATTTGATTTGAGAAAATTTGTTGCAGATAAACTTAAAGAGGAAAAGGTGAATTTTGATCACGTAAATCACGATACTTTTAAAGAAAAAAATAACTTTTTTAGCTATAGAAGGTCTTCAATTCTTAATGAAAAAGACTATGGTAGGTGTATATCTGTAATTAGATTAAAATAGATTAAATTTGAAAACTTTAGAAAATAATTGTATAAGTAGTTACATTTCATGAAAATTTTATCTGGAACTAGCAATCTCAAGCTTAGCAAGGATATCTCGAAGAATCTAAAACTTAAATTAATTAATACTAATATTAAAAGATTTGCTGATGGAGAAATTTATATTGAAATTAACGAAAATATTAGAGGGAATAGCGTTTTTGTAATCCAGTCTACTTCGAATCCTGCGAACGATAATATAATGGAGCTTTTGCTTGTTATTGATGCTTTAAAAAGGTCTTCAGCAAAAACTATAACTGCAGTAATACCCTACTTTGGTTACGCAAGGCAGGATAGAAAAGTTGCACCTAGAACTTCTATATCTGCCAAAGTTGTTGCGAATTTAATTTCTAATGCAGGGGCTACTAGAGTGGTAACAGTTGATCTTCATGCTGGTCAGATTCAAGGATTTTTTGATATGCCAGTTGATAATTTGTACACTGCTCCTTTATTTGCGAAATATATAAAAAAAAAATTGAATTCGAAGAAACTTATTTGCGTCTCACCCGATGTTGGTGGAGTTGCAAGGACCAGAGCGCTGGCTACCAGGATAAAGGCAGATCTTGCAATTATAGATAAAAGAAGGCCTTCTCCAGGAAAATCAGAAGTAATGAACATTATTGGTGATGTAAAAGATAAGACATGCATTATTGTAGATGACATTATTGATAGCGGGGGAACTATAGTGAATGCCGTTGAAGCATTAAAAAAAAGCGGGGCGAATGAAGTTTATGTATTTATTACTCATGCTGTTTTAAGCGGGGAGGCAGTTAAAAAGATTAAAAATTCAAAAATTAAAAAATTAATCATAACAGATACAATAGATAATGCTCAGAAGATTAAAAATAATAATAAAATCGAGGTGTTATCTATTGCCTCACTAATGTCAGAAGCTATTAAAAGAATAGCCAATTCGAATTCAGTATCAGATTTATTTAATTAATACTTGTTTTGGTTCAGATCATGGGTTATATACGCTTTCAATAAAAAATATGAATAGCCTAAAAGCAACAAAAAGAGAAAACTTATCATCTGGTTCTAACAGCAAGCTAAGAGCTAATGGTTTTATACCCGCTATATTGTATGGTGGAAAAGATCCAAACCAAAATATTTCAGTTAGTAAGAAAGATGTGTCAACAATAATAAATTCTGAAACATTTTTATCACGAGTTATTGATCTTGAGGTAGATGGAAAAAAAGAAAAGGTAATTCCTAGAGATGTTGCTTTCCATGTTGTCTCCGAGGAGCCTATTCATATTGACTTTATGAGGATTGTTTCCGGTAAAAAAATTATTTTAGAAATCCCAGTTAAATTCATCAATCATCCTGACTCGCCAGGGTTAAAAAGGGGCGGTGTTTTAAACATTGTAAGACGTAAAGTAGAATTAAAATGTCCTGCTGAGACTATTCCTGATGAAATAGTTGTAGACCTAGCTGGAACTGATATAGGAACAAGTATTAAAATTTCATCGGTTAAACTTCCTGAGAATGTCATTCCAACTATTACTGATCGAGATTTCGTTGTAGCTACAGTTGCTGCTCCAACTATTATGAAAGAACCAGAAAAACCAGCTGAGGAAACTACAACAGAAGGCGCAGAAGGTGAAGTGGCTGGAGAGGGAGCTGAAGCATCTGCTAAAGATGGAGATGCGTCGAAGAAAGATGATAAAGCAAAAGATGGTGCTCCCGATAAAAAACCGGAAGATAAAAAACAAGCTGAAAAAAAACCTCCTGAAAAAAAATAATTAATATGCTTTTACTTGTTGGATTAGGAAATCCAGGTTCTACTTATTCAAATACAAGACATAATATTGGTTTTAAAATAATTGACGCTATAAATTCTCATTTTAAACTTTCAAAACAAAAACCTAAATTCAAAGGATTACTTACCACAGGAAATATTGATGAAAAAAAAATTTACGCAATTAAACCTCTTACATTTATGAATAATTCAGGAACAGCAATAAAAGAATTGATAGATTATTTTAAGATAGATGCTAAAGACGTAATTGTTTTTCACGATGATATGGATATTGACTTTGGTAAGATTAAAGCAAAATTCGGGGGCAGCAGTGCTGGTCACAATGGAATTGAGTCGATTGATAAATTTATAGGTAAAGATTATTCAAGAGTTAGAATAGGAATTGGTCATCCAAAACAAAAAAAGAAAGTTAATAACCACGTTCTTGAAGACTTCAAAGAAGACGAAGAAGAGAGAATGAAAGAAATTACAGAGAACATAGTGAAACAAATACCTACTCTTATAGATAAAAAAATGGATCTTTTTTCTAGTAAAGTTAATCAAAATCTTAATGGGATTTAAATGTGGGATAGTTGGTTTGCCCAATGTTGGTAAGTCAACACTATTCAATGCATTAACAGCCTCAAAAAATGCAGAGGCTGCTAATTTTCCATTTTGCACAATTGATCCAAACATTGGTATAGTAGATGTAATTGATAATAGACTAGATCAATTATCGAAATTATCTAATTCAAAAAAAAAAATTTATGCTAACATAACCTTTGTTGATATAGCTGGTTTAGTCAAAGGTGCATCGAAAGGCGAAGGACTTGGAAACAAATTTTTATCTCATATCCGAGAGGTAGATGCAATTGTACATTTAGTCAGATGCTTCGACTCTGAAAAGATTACCCATGTAAACTCCAAAATAAATCCTGCAGATGATCTTGAAATTATCAAAACCGAAATAATCCTCTCAGATCTAGATGTTATTAATAGAAAGCTTGATAAAGCAAGAAAAAAATTACTAAGCGAAAAGGAAATATTTATTTTAGAGGAAAAACTAAAGCAATTAAGTGATGGAAAAGAAGCGAAAATTAGTAACCTTGAAGAAGAAAAAATTTTATCAAATATTGGTTTATTAAGTACAAAACCAAAAATAATTGTTTGTAACGTTGACGAGGAAAATTTAACTAAAGGAAATCAATATACAAAGCAAGTTCAAGATAAATACTCAAGTGAGAAAATTTTAAATATTTGTGCTGATATAGAAGACCAGCTTTCTGGTCTTGATAAAAGTGAAAAAGAGACCTTTATGCAAGAAATAGGTTTAAATAAAACTGGACTAAATAAATTAATTAAAGAAGGTTACGATCTGTTAAATTTAAATACTTTTTTTACTTCTGGACCAGAGGAAAGCAGAGCTTGGACTATAAAAAAAAATACTACTGCGCCAAGAGCAGCAAGTGTTATTCATACAGATTTTGAAAAGAATTTCATAAGAGCAGAAGCAGTATCTTGTGAAGATTTTGTTAAGTTTGGTAGTGCAGAAAAATGTAAAGAAAATGGAAAGTTAAGAATTGAAGGAAAAGATTATATTGTTAAAGATGGTGACGTGTTATACTTTCGTGTCAATCCTTGACCAAATCTTTTTCATGCTTAAATAAACAAGGATAGTTAAAAGAACTAAGTAAATAATAACTTTAACTCCAGTTTTATGACGTTCTTCAAGTTCAGGTTCTGCGGCCCAAGATAAAAAAGTTGTTACATCTTTTGCCATCTGATCAACAGTCGACTCTGTTCCATCTGCATACTCTACTAAACCATCGCTTAAATTATTTGGCATCTTAATCTTATTCCCAGCCATATATTTATTATAATATACGCCATCATCTAAGTTTACTCCAGGAGGTGGGTCCTCATAACCAACTAATACTGAGTAAATGTAATTTGCTCCTCCTTTTCTAGCTTTTACTAAAACTGACATATCTGGAGGATATGCTCCGCCATTTGCTGCTGAAGCAGCTTGAACGTTTGGATAAGGATTTTTAAATTTATCTGATGGTTTACCAGGTCTAGTAAACATTTCTCCTTGTGAGTCTGGTCCGTCCTCTATTTCAAAACTCGCGGCAATCGCTTTGACCTCTTGCTCTGAGAATTCGGGTCCTCCTGGTTGACTAAGGTTCCTATAACTTAAATATTTCATTGAGTGGCATGAAGCACAAACTTCTTTGTAAACTTGAAAACCTCTTTGCAAAGAAGCTCTATCAAATTTACCTGTTAAACCTTTAAAGCTCCAATCTACTTTTATTGGATCAACCATTTCAGCGCTTTGTAGTGGTTTTAATAAAGATAATAGTAAAAAGGTAAAAAAAAATAATTTTAGATTAGACTTTATCATTAACCTTCCTAGCTATTGATGGCTCGGCACCTCCAGGTAACACTGGATCTGAAATACTCATTGGTATCGGGTCGGTTTTCTCTAAATAACCAACAACAGGCATAACCACTATAAAGTGTAAAAAATAATAAATTGTTCCCACTCTAGCTAATACTAAATAAATTCCCTCTGCTGGCATTGCTCCAACGTAACCTAACATTAAAACATCAATTACTAATATCCAGAAGAATTGTCTATAAATTGGTCTAAAAACCGCGGATCTTACTTTTGAAGTGTCTAACCAAGGTAATACAAATAAAATAAATATTGCACTAAACATTAAAATTACTCCACCTAACTTATCCGGCACAGATCTTAAAATCGCATAGAAAGGAAGTAGATACCATTCAGGGACTATATGTGCTGGAGTAACTAATGGATTTGCTGGAATATAATTGTCTGAATGACCTAAAACATTTGGTGTAAAAAATACAAAACCAGCAAATATAATCATAAACACTAAAAGAGCAAATGCGTCTTTAATTGTTATGTAAGGATGAAATGGAACTGTATCTTTAGAGGGTTTTTCAATATCGATTCCTACTGGGTTATTGTTTCCTGGAACATGTAATGCCCAAATATGTAAAACAACTAGTCCTAAAATTAAAAAGGGAATTAAATAGTGTAAACTGAAGAATCTATTTAAGGTAGGATTATCAACGGAGTATGCTCCCCAAAGCCATGTCGTTATACTATCTCCAACTAAAGGTATAGCACTGAATAAATTTGTTATAACAGTTGCACCCCAAAAGCTCATTTGACCCCAAGGTAAAACATAACCCATAAAAGCTGCAGCCATCATTAATAAGTAAATCATTAAGCCAATTATCCAAATTACTTCTCTCGGAGATTTGTATGATCCGTAAAATAATGATCTAAAGATATGAATGTAAACAGCTAAGAAAAACATAGATGCTCCATTGCTATGAATGTATCTGATAAGCCATCCATAATTTACGTCTCTCATAATATGTTCAACACTTGCAAAAGCTAAATCAGCATGTGCTACGTAGTGCATAGCTAAAACTATTCCGGTAACTATTTGAGTAATTAAACAAAAAGTCAAAATCCCTCCAAATGTCCACCAGTAATTTAAATTTTTTGGTGTTGGATAGTCAGTAAGATGTGCGCCAAGAGTCAATAGTGGCAATCGATCATTAAACCATTTACCAGCTTTTGATTTCGGCGTATATTCTTGATCACTCATAAATTTTAACCTATTTTAATTGTATTATTATCTACAAACTCAAATTTTGGTATTTCCATATTAGTAGGTGCTGGTCCTTTTCTTATTCTTCCAGACACGTCATAATGTGAACCGTGACATGGACAAAACCATCCGTTGTAATCACCTTTATCTTTTAATGGCACACAACCTAGATGCGTACACACTCCTAACATTACTAACCACTCATCTTTACCCTCTTTTACTCTTTCTTCATCCTTTTGTGGATCTGGCAAATCGTCCAGTTTAACAGCTCTTGCTTCGGCAATTTCCTCTGGTGTTCTTCTTTTTAGGAAAACAGGTTTTCCTCTCCACAGAACTGTTATAGATTTACCTGGTTCAATTTGACTTATATCTACCTCTGTAGTTGCTAAAGCCTGTTGAGCCTTATCGGGATTCATCTGGTCGATCATAGGCCAAATTACCGCGCCGACCCCTACTGCGCCGACTGTATAGCTGGCTGTAAATAAAAAATCTCTACGATTAACTTTTTTTTCTTCTTTGCTCATTTATGTAAGTGCTTATAATGTAATTATTAAATAAAACCATAT
>MDTD01164656.1_pt1 | contig 12429 bp, 10 predicted proteins | sample 811221 | NCBI WGS metagenome assembly MDTD01 (sample SAMN05326646, study PRJNA326480) | marine metagenome | isolation source: seawater | place: Pacific Ocean: South West | collected 2011 | reverse complement strand
TTGGGAAAGACTACTAAATGTATTAGGTCTAGAAAATTTAAATAAGGATCCTGAATTTTCAGATTCAAAAAGTAGGCAAGTGAATAGAAAAAAGCTTGAGAAAATTCTTGAAAAAATTTTTATAACTAAATCAAGTAAAGAATGGATAAACATTTTAATCGAAAATAGTATTCCAAGTGGGCCTATTTATAATATGAAAGAAGTATGGGAAGACGAACAAGTAAAATACAGAAAAATGGATGTTGAATTAGACCACCCAAAACAAAAGAATATCAGAAATATTGGAGTAGCAGTAAAACTAAGCAAAACTCCAGGAAAAATTAAAACATCTGCGCCACTATACGGAGAGCATTCAATCAAAATACTTAAAGAATTAGGTTATTCTGAAGAAGAAATTAAAAAATTAATTAAATCAAATATTTCAGGTATGGGATAAATTAAATTTGCTCTATCCATTTATTTAATTCAAAAACTTGGTCAGGAATTATCTGATGCCCAATATTAAATTCATGGTAATCTAATATTAAATTCTTTGTTTCTATGAAATTTTTTATTTTTCTACCTTCTTCAATATTATAAACTTCATCATTAGTTCCATGTGATAAAAATATCTTAGTATTTTTATCAATGACAATTTCATTTTCTAATTCTTGATACATTCTTGACCCAAAAATAAATAACCCATTTATTTTTCCTCTATAATTATTATGCAATGTCATAATCCCTCCTTGAGAAAAACCTCCTAAAAATATTTTTTTAATTTTAAAACTTGCATCTTCTAAGAATTCTTTAATTGATTCATTTATATAATTTTGGGAAACAGCAAATTCATTAAAATTTTCTAATGGGAATTGACACCAATAATATCCAGTTTGAATACCACCAAAATTCAGCTCAAAAGGGGCGTTCAAAAAAACATAAACATTATCTTTACTTAGATATTCAATTACACCAGATATACCGTTCATACTATCTCCATAACCATGCATAAAAAAGACAACATTAAATTTTTTATTAGTATCAATATTTTTTGGATAAAAAACTAAATATTTTAATTTTTTTCCTAACTTTTCTTCAAAATTCATTTGAATCTCCAAGATGATAAAAATGGTTTACTGGACCTGGTCCATTTCCAACGCTATATGAATTTTTTAAAGCTTTTGTTAAAAAATCTTTAGATTTTCTTATAGCAAATTCAATTGATTCACCCTTGGCTATAAATGTTGCTATCGCCGCAGATAAAGTACAACCAGTCCCGTGAGTATTGTTCGTGCCAATCCTTAATTCTTTAAAACTTTTAACTTTCATGTCACTAGAAATTAAAAAATCTTCTGAATATTTTCCTTTAAAATGACCTCCTTTTATAAGTACATTTTTTGCGCCAAGTTCAATTATTTTTTTTCCAGATTTTATTAAAGTATCTTCAGATAAAATTTTCATACTTGAAATTTTTTCAGCCTCTAGAATATTTGGAGTCACCAATGTTGAAATTGGAATAAGATCTTGAACGTATGAGTTAATTGCGTCATCTTCCAATAATGAATCCCCACTTTCCGAGACCATTACAGGGTCAACAATTAAATTATTTACTTTAAATTTTTGAATTTTTTTTACAACTGACTTTATAATCTTGCTATTTGCTAGCATTCCAGTTTTAATCGCATCCGCCCCAATATCAGTTAAAACTGAATCGATTTGAGAATTTACTATTTCTTCATTAAGGACTTTCACATCTTGTACTCCAATACTATTTTGAGCTGTAATGGCTGTAATTACAGATGTCCCATAAGCTCCCAACGAGGCAAAAGTTTTCAAGTCAGCTTGTATACCAGCACCTGCCCCAGAATCAGAACCTGCAATTGTTAATACTTTATTTTTGAAATGTTCCATGATCACAATTAAACTATAATTAATTTTAATTTAAATAATCATATTAAGAAACTGAGAGGACAAAGATATGGCTGAGATGAGAAAAAATATAATAAAAGAAAAATTATTAAATGGCCAAAGAACTTTAACCTTAATGGGAGTAGCAAATCCTGATCAAATTGATCAATTGGGGCCACTTGACTTTGATGGTATTTGGCTTGAAGCTGAACATGGTCCTGTAGATTTTGCTGACATATCTGACCTTACTAGAGCTTGTGATATATGGGGGAAAACTTCTATAACAAGAGTTCACCAAAATGAACCTGGCGTAATTTATAGAACGCTTGATAGGGGTAGTCAAGGGGTATGTGTGCCACATATAAATTCCGCTGAAGAAGCAAAAAGAGTGGTTGATGCTGCAAAATTTGCACCTATTGGTAACAGAGGATTATCAACAAGCAGGCAGGGATATGGGGTTGATGATTATCATAAGGAATCAAATGATAAATCATTAGTGATTGTTTTAATTGAAGATATTATTGCAGTTCAAAACCTTGATGAAATTCTTGAAGTAAATGAGATAGACGTATTCTTTGTTGCACCAAATGATTTAGCTGCAACCATGGGTTATATTGGAAAAAGTGACCATAAAGATGTACAAGGAGTAATAGAAAATACACTTAAAAGAATAGTTTCTTCAGGTAGAACAGCAGGAACTTTAACTACTATGTCAGCATTAGATAAATTTCTGGATATTGGTGTTAATTGTATTTGTGTAAATATTGGGTCTTTTATAAATGAAGGTGTTACTTCAGCAGCGAAAAAAGTTTATTTGAAATGAGAAATTATTCTTATGCGCTATTATTTTCATTATTACTAATTTCTTGTAGGTCAGGTGCTCAAGTCCCTGAAGATACAATAATTAAAGTTATGACCCCTACTCCAATTCCTGTTGAGTGCAAAAATGAATTTTATCCAACTGATGCTCCTCAGTTTGGAAATGAAGAATCACTAAGTTATCAAGATTTAAATGAAAGCTTAAAAATGCTTATAATTTCCAAAGGAGAAGGAGATAAGGAAGTTCAGAGCAATGACAAGGTTGATGTTGACTATACTGGATGGTTAACAGATGGTTGTATATTTGATAGTACTTACCCAAGGGGCTCTTCAGCTAAATTTAGAATTGGAAAAGGTCAAGTCATTCAAGGGTGGGATGACGGATTAATTGGAATGAAAGAAGGTGAAGTGAGAAGATTAAATATAGGTTATGAATTCGCATATGGTGAAGAAGGAATACCTGGTGTAATTCCAGAAAAATCAACACTAATTTTTGAAATTAAACTAAATAAAATCATAAGGCTGGTAAACAATGAATGATGTAAAAGTAAAAAATGTAAAAGTTATTTTCACAGAACCTGACAACATAAGACTAGTAATTGTAAAAATTGAAACTAATCAGCCAGGTTTATATGGAGTAGGGTGTTCAACATTTACTCAAAGACCTACTCCAGTCAAAGCTGCAATAGAGGATTACTTAGCCCCTTTTATTGAAGGAAAAAATGTGAATGATATTGAAGACATTTGGGCGTCATCTTACGTCTCTTCATATTGGAGGAATGGTCCTGTTTTAAATAATGCATTATCTGGAATTGACCAAGCATTGTGGGACATAAAAGGTAAGTTAGCAAATATGCCTGTTTACGACCTATTAGGAGGAAGGTCAAGAGAAGCTGCTCCAGTTTATGTTCATGCTTCAGGAGATTCAAATGAAGAAGTCGGTGATGTAATGCAAAAATATATGGAAAAAGGATTTCATCATATTAGGGTTCAGGTAGCAACTCCAGGTTATGCAACTTATGGAAACAAAGGTGCAAAAACAGGCAAAGAAACAACTCAAAATAAAGATGTTTCAAAAGGACCTATCGCTGCAACAAGTTGGGTTTCAAGCTGGGTAAGTGAACCCTCAGATGCGAATTCAGATAGATATGGAAAATCAAGTGAAGGTAAACTTTATGGAAAATCCAGATTATCTGCACATCCAGGAGGAATATTTGAACCAGTTCCATATATGACTTCAGCAATTTCATTATTTGAATACATAAGAGATAGATTTGGATATGGAATTGAAATTCTTCATGATGTTCATGAAAGAATTAGCCCAATACAAGGGGTTTGGTTTGCAAAACAAGTTGAGAAATTTAGATTATTTTTTTTAGAAGATTTATTTAGTCCTGAAGATCAGCATTATTTTGAAATGGTAAGACAGCAATGTGCGACACCAATTGCTATGGGAGAATTATATGTTTCTCCAAATGATGTAATTCCCATGATGAAAAATAAATTGATTGATTTTATAAGAATTCATGTATCAGATATAGGTGGACTAACTCCAGCAAGAAAGATTGCTGCTTTCGGTGAATTAATGGGTATAAAAACAGCTTGGCATGGACCGGGTGACACATCTCCGGTTGGTCATGCAGCTAATCTTGCATTAAATTTGAATTGTCAAAATTTTGGGATTCAAGAAGCGGCAATATTTGGTGAAAAGACGAAGGAAGTTTTTCCTGGTTGCCCTGAACTAAAAGATGGAATGATGTGGTCAAATGGAAAGCCCGGTTTAGGTATTGATATAAATGAAGACTTAGCCAAAAAATTTCCTTTCAAAGAAAGAGTTTGGGGCGGAGCTTGGGATACTGTGAGAAGAGCAGATGGCGGAGTTGTAAAGCCATAATTATGAAAGATCGTGTTCCTTATAATCCTTCGGTTATTGAGCCTAAATGGCAAAAAAGATGGAAAGAATCAAAAATTTATGATGTAAATTTAAATGTGAAGAGTGATAAGAATTTTTTCTCTCTAACTATGTTTCCTTATCCTTCTGGGGATTTGCATATTGGACATTGGTATGCATTCACTCCAGCAGATAGCTATTCAAGATTCAAAAAAATGAATGGTTTCAATGTCTTACATACTCAAGGTTTTGATGCATTTGGACTGCCCGCAGAAAATGCTGCGATTTCAAGAAATATCAACCCGATGAAGTGGACCTTTGAAAATATTGATAACATGAGAAATCAATTTAATTTAATGGGTAATTCATATGACTGGTCGAGAGAACTAATAACTTGTAAGCCAGATTATTACAAATGGAATCAATTCTTTTTTCTTAAAATGTATGAAAAAGGTATAGCTTACAGAAAAAATGGTGCAGTATGGTGGGATCCTGTTGATCAAACTACTTTAGCTAATGAACAGGTTGTTGAGGGCAAATCAGAAAGATCTGGTGCAGATGTAATTAGAAAAATGATGCCTCAATGGTACTTTAAAATTACAGATTATGCTGAAGAGCTTTTAGATATGGATGACCTTGGTTGGCCTGAAAAAATTAAACATATGCAAAGAAATTGGATTGGAAAATCACTTGGAACAAATGTTGATTTTAAACTTGAAAAAAATTCAAAGAATGTTTCGACTTTCACTACACGTGTTGATACTATTTTTGGTGTTACATTTATTGTTCTTGCTCCAGAGCACAATTTGATACCAGATGTTACTACAGAAAAATACAAAAGTAATATTGAAGAATATATAAAAAATTCTTCTAAATCATCAGAGATTGAAAGAACATCAACTGAAAGAGTTAAAACAGGTCAATTTACTGGAGGCTATGCAATTAACCCTATGGATGGTAAAAAAATACCTATCTATGTTGGGGATTATGTTTTAGGAACTTATGGAACTGGTGCAGTAATGGGTGTGCCTGCCCATGACCAAAGGGACTATGAATTTGCGAAAAAATATAAATTGCCAATTAATGTTGTTATAACAAATGATGGACAACCTGTTAAAGAAATAAATAAAGCAAATGAGTCATATGGAATTTTAATAAACTCTAAAAATTTTAATGGTCTTGATAGCGAAAAAGCGAAATTAAACATAACAGAATTTATGGAAAAAAAGGGTGTGGGTAAAGGAACCATTACTTACCATATTAGAGACTGGTTAATATCAAGGCAAAGATATTGGGGCACACCAATTCCAGTTTTTTATGATGAAGATGAAAACGTTATACCGGTGGAAATAAGTGATCTTCCTGTAATTTTACCTGAAGCAAAAGAATTTATGCCAACAGGGCAATCTCCACTTACACTCGATGAAAATTTTCTTTGGCATAACCACCCAAAACACGGAAAATTAAGAAGGGAAACAGACACCATGGATACTTTTGTAGATTCATCTTGGTATCACTTGAGGTTTGCTTCTGACAGTAAAAATATCCAAGAGCCTTTTGATAAAAAAAGACTGAATAATTGGCTTCCAGTTCACCAATATACAGGTGGAGCGGAACATGCCGTCATGCATTTACTTTATGCGAGATTTTTCAATAAGGTATTAAGGGATTTGGGTTATGTCGACTTTGATGAACCTTATAAAAATCTTTTCAATCAAGGAGTTTTACTTAAAGATCATCAAAAAATATCTAAAAGATCTAACCCATTAGCGCCGGATCCTTTGGTTAAAGAATTCGGAGCTGACGCAGTGAGATTATATTTAATGTTTTTGGGCCCTTGGGACCATGGTGGAGATTGGAGCGATGAAGCATTTAATGGAATAACAAGATGGCTAAATAGAGTATGGGACATATCATCGAGAAATTTAAAAGAATTAATTAATAACAATGAAAATGATAATGAGTTAGACATACTTGTAAACTCTACAATAAAAAAAGTGAGTCAAGATTTAGAAAAATTTAAATTTAATACAGCTATTTCTGCATTAATGGAATTTACAAATAGTTTAAATAAAATATGGGTTTCAGGTTGCAGCGAAACCAAGTGGAAATCTTCGATAAATACTCTAGTAAAATTATTATCTCCTATGGCCCCTCACATTACTGAAGAACTTTGGGAGTCTAATGGTAATAAATTTAGTGTCCATAATGAAAATTTTCCAGAATGGGATGATAAATTGATTGTCTCTGACTCCAAAACAATTGTTGTTCAAATAAATGGTAAAGTAAGGGCCCAATTTGATATTAAAGAATCAAAATCTGAAGAGGAGATAATTGAACTTGCATTAAATTTAGATAAGGTAATCGAAAATATTAAAGACAAAAAGATTATAAAAAAAATATACGTAAAAAATAAGTTAGTAAACTTTGCAGTCAAGTAAATTTACATTTATGAAATATAAAATAAAATCATTATAAGAAGATAAAATAAATGGATATCTTTAAAAATAAGTTATTAATTTTTATAAATGAAAACTCTTACAAGGTTTTGTTTATTTTTGCCTTATTAACTTTTCTCGTTTGCCTGACCCCTTTATTTTTTGAAGACCCAGGAGATGCTTCATTGGACCCTAAAAAAGAAGCATATCAAGTGCAACAAAAAATAAATGAAAAATTTGTTGAGGCTGTTCAATTTGTTTCCTTCGTAATTGAGGCAGATGATGGAGATATGATAGATAAAGAAAGCCTAGAAGATCTTTTAGGCAGGCAGAAGGAAATAATAAAATTAGATGAAAATAAAGATTTAGCTGTAGGAACATTAGAAAAAAATAATTTTTTATGGGTTGGATATGATGAAGTAACAAAAATTTCTTTCACTGGCGTTTATTCAATTGCAGACTTGGTTAATAATTTCCTTAAATTAAATCCAAAATTTCCTAATGGTATTTATGACGCAGACAATGAAGATGTAAAAATAGCTATTCATCAAATTTTTGAATCTGGCCTAATTTCAAATCCAATGTCTGTACTTTCAAAGCCAGCTTTTAGTGAAAAAAGGACACTTAAAGGCATAGAAATAGATTATTGGACGTCGCCTGCATTATTTGTAGATGTTTTATCTGACAATGAAAAAATGGGGGGTGGAAATTTTGCTATCGAACTTGGAGGAGATGAAACAACTTTAAATAAAGAAAGGTATGCTAGAAATCTTGAAAAAATTATGAACGATTCTTCACCTTCTTTTGAGGCATTGGGCATCGCTACTGATGTCAATCTTGTTGCTGAAGACCAAGGTAGTATAGCGGGGCAATTTGTCACATTCACAGTAATTGCTGCAATTGCAGTTTGTGGAATTTTTCTAAGATCATATGTAGCCATGGTTCTTGTAGGCGTTGGCCTAATAACTTTAATGATTTGGCTTAAAGGGATGTCATTTGTATTTGGCTTTAAGGGGGGCTTAATAACTGATCTAATTGTTCCGATTGCTATGGTCTCCCTAGGGGTTGATTTTTCTATACATGCTTTAAAACGAATGCAAGAAGAAAGGGTAAAAGGGCATAAAAATTATTTTATCGTTGGGATGTCTGGAGTAATTGGTGCTCTTACGCTTGCACTTTTAACAGATAGTTCTGCATTTTTAGCAAATGCTTTTGCTGGAGTTGAAAGCGTATTTTATTTTGGACTTGCTGCTACGCTAGCTACATTATTGTCTTACTTAGTACTTGGAATATTAGTTCCATTAGCTTATTCAATAATTCTACCAAAAATTAAAAATAGCAGATCAAGATTTGAAGATATATTGAGACTTTTTAATTTTTTTACTACTCCAGCAATATGCGGATTTGGAGTAATATTTGTTGTTATTTTAGGCTCAACATTATTTAATGATTTTGTTGGACTGATTATTGGCTTTGTAACATGCATTCTTGTATTAATACTTAATTTATTGATACCTATTTATTTAAATTCTAAATCAAAAACTAAACTACTTGAAGATAACTTAAAAAAGCAAAGACCTTACGAGAAATATTTTTCAAACATTGTTACTTCAATTGCAAAAAAATACTATATCGTGATTCCTTTATCTATAATAATTACTGTTTCAGCTGGAATTGGTGCTATTAATTTAAAATCAGAATTTGATGTAAAAGACTTTTTTGATAATGAATCCAACTTTGTTATTGCATTAGATAGATTTGAGGAATATACGCCAGGATTAAGAGGTGAACCGGCTCAATTAATATATGAAGGTGAAATAACTAACCCAGAATTCATTAAAAAATTTGAAAATTTTTTGGATGGAATTTCGAAAATTGGATTTGTTGGTGTAAACGAGGATGGAAGCTTAAATCAAAGCGGCACATTAAACTTATCAAAAATTTCTAGGCTTGTATTATCTAATCAAGGGGTTATGAATGATATCTTCGAGAAGTATGAAGTTGAAATTACTGATAATAATAATGATTTTATTCCAGATACCTCAAATCAGGTCAAGACAATAATTAAATACGGTATTGAAAATGGAATAAGTTTAGATGGAGAATATTCATTTGATCCATTGTGGTTTCAAAGATATTTTTGGTTTAATGAAGAGCTTAATGATGACTACACGTCTATACTGATGGTTTTTTTGAGTGGAACTAGAACAGAAGATGATGTTTCAAAGGTAAGAAAAGAAATAACAGAATTAGTTGAAAGTTATAATTTTGAAAAAGATAATATTGAAGTTGGAATTACAGGATCACCTTTTAGTAGAAGTGACCAATTAAATGCAACTACTGATTCAATGAGACGTTCAATTCCATACGCATTTATCGCATCATTTACTATAATTTTATTGACTTTACGGTCATTTAAATATGCCATATTGACAGTTATTCCAATAGCATTAGTTGTTGTATGGCTTTATGGAATAATGTACCTTTTTGATTTTAGTTTAAATTACGTAACTGCAACAATTGGCGCCATTTCATTGGGTGTTGGGGTTGATTTTGCAATACATATGACAATGAGGTTTAGAGAAGAGTTGTCAAAGCAACCAAATAAATACGAAGCATTGAATAGCTCTATAAGTGGAACAGGAGTAGCTTTATTAGGGTCTGCAATATCAAGTGTAATTGGTTTTGCTATTATGGGGTTTGCTCCAATGCCTTTGTTTTCTACTTTTGGAATTTTAACTGCAATTATGATCTGCCTTGCACTATTATCTTCTTTATTAACTCTGCCTTCTCTTCTATATTTATTTTCAAGAAAATAGTTTTTTAATTACAAAAACTAATTTCCAAGCTAAACTTCTATTGTAAATATGATAAAAGTAAAAAACTTAAAGAAGAATTATGACGATTTTGAAGCTGTAAGAGGTATCGATTTTGATGTAAGCGAAGGCGAAGTATTCGGTTTACTTGGACCTAATGGAGCTGGAAAAACAACTACCGTCGAAATACTTGAAGGGCTGATTGAGCCTTCTTCAGGGACAGCAACAATATCTGATTTAGATGTAGTAAAAAATTCGAAAAAAGTAAAAAAAATGATCGGAGTTCAATTACAATCTGTAAACTTTTTTGAAAAATTAAGCCTTTACGAAATTGTTGAATTATTTGCGACTCTTTATTCAAGTTCAATAGATCCAAATTTGGTTTTGGACAGAGTGGACCTCAAGAAAAAAAAGGATTCCTATTTTAAGACTTTATCTGGCGGGCAAAAACAAAGATTGTCCATTGCTGTCGCACTTGTAAATAACCCTAAGGTATTATTTTTTGATGAACCCACTACCGGACTTGACCCCCAAGCGAGAAGAAATTTGTGGGAATTAATTAAATCTTTCCAGGGTGAAGGTAAAACAATAGTTCTTACCACTCATTACATGGAAGAGGCAGAAGAATTATGTGATAGAGTTGCAATAATTGATGAAGGCAAAATAATTAAAATTGATTCTCCTTCAAATTTAATTGATGAATTAACTAAAACTGGATTTAAAACAACAAAGAAAATTAAAGAAGCGACTTTAGAGGATGTTTTTATAAGTTTAACTGGTAAAAGCTTGAGGGAAGATTAATGAAGATTTATCTAAGCTTCACAGTTGCAGCCAGCAAAATGTTTTTTCGAAGAAAAAGTTCAATATTCTGGTCTCTATTTTTTCCTGTAGTAACCATGTTAGTTTTAGGGAATGCTGGATTCATTGGTTACAGTGCGCCAAATGTTGGTCTTTATGTTGGTAGTGAAATAAATGACGAGACTGTTAATAAACTTAGGGCTTCTAATAGCATAACTATTAGAGACTATTTATCAAAAAATGAAGCATTTGAGGCTTTAGAAAAAGGAACTCTTTCTGCTTTAATTACATTAAACAATAATTCAAAAATTACTGTGACTACAAGAGAAGGTGATATTGCAGAACAAGAAGTTGTAGAAAACTTTGTTTTTAAAATCATGAATGAAAATATGGGAGAAATTAAAAATGTTTCAAACGAAATTGCAGAAATGAATTACCAAGGTTATAAAGGTTTCATTGTGCCTGGAATAGCAGCTATGGCTATAATGCAAAATGGAATATTTTCAGTAGTTTTCACACTATTGAGCTATAAAAATCAGGGAGTTCTTAAAAGATTAAAAGCTGCGCCAATATCACCGTCCCATTTTATTGTTGGTCACTTAATATCCCGAGTGACAATAATAATTTTACAAACATTTGTTCTATTATTAATGGGAGTATTTGTCTTAGATGTTTCTATTGGGCAAGGAAATATTTTTGCTTGGATCAATATTTTATTTTTATCATTTATAGGTGGAATTTTATTTCTAGCAATTGGATTAGCAATTTCGAGTCTTGCACCAAACGAAGATAGTGCTCCTGCAATAGCAAATTTAGTTACTTTTCCAATGCTTTTTTTATCAGGTGTATTTTTTCCAATAGACTTCTTGCCAAAAATCATCGGTTACATTAGCAATTTATTACCTCTAACTCACTTAGCCCAAGGTATAAGACTATCAGCTCTTTATGGAAATTCCTCAATAATGACAATGCCCCAAATAGGAATTACATTTGCATGGCTCGCATTATCTTTCTTTATATGTGCAATATCATTCAAATGGGAATAAGATAATTTTAAATTATATTTAAATATGGAATTTAAGCACTCAATAAGTGAAGTATCATCAAAAACAGGAATATCAAGTTCTGCAATAAACTATTATGTAAGAAGTAAATTAATTACTCCACCTAAAAAAACATCAAAAACTAGAGCCTTATTCTCTGAGCAAACTATTAATGAGTTACTTGAAATTAAGAAATTAAAATCTCAAGGATTACCAATAAAGTTAATAAAAAGCAATCTAGATAATAAAGAAAATATTTCAAAATTTGATTCCTTTTCAGGGTCCATAAAAGAATTTTCTGTTAAATATTCTGCAAATGAAAATTGGATTAAAGAACTGATAAAGAAAAATTTACTTAACCCTCAAAAAAAGAAAAAAAACGAATTTTATTTTGATAACTTAGATATACAGTTATTGAAAAATTTTCTAAAACTTATTGAAGTTGGGATTCCTGAAGAATATTTAGTTAGGCACAATGAGTACATAGAACTATCTAGGGCAGAAGCTTTTTTTCTCCTAGAACATATTAATTTTTCCAACCTAGAAAAAGATAATATAAAATCTATTAGAAGTCATTTTGAACAGGTTAAAAATATAATTAGAATAAAAGAATTAAATAAATTATTAGATTAGTTATTATTTTCAGTCTTTTTCATAATTTACCCTTTTTATCCTCTTTCTCCTTTGTCATATTCTGCATACATATATGGATGATTTTCATCAAATTCAGTTAAAGG
>MDTD01192249.1_pt1 | contig 12431 bp, 12 predicted proteins | sample 811221 | NCBI WGS metagenome assembly MDTD01 (sample SAMN05326646, study PRJNA326480) | marine metagenome | isolation source: seawater | place: Pacific Ocean: South West | collected 2011 | reverse complement strand
TTTTGGAGGCCACGCCCAGAATTGAACTGGGATACAAGGATTTGCAATCCTCTGCGTAACCATTCCGCCACGTGGCCAATTATTAGAAATTGTTTATTAGTCTCGAGGTATATATAAAGTTTTGTAATATTCAATAAAATGTCTAAGTTTAAGTCATATAATCATAAAGATATAGAAGACAAAATTTATAAATATTGGGAAAAAAATAATTGCTTTAAACCAAGGAAAAATAAAAATAAAAAATATTTTTCTATAGTTATACCTCCACCAAATGTAACAGGAAGCTTGCATATGGGACACGCCTTGAATAATTCTATACAGGATCTATTAGTTAGACATAATAGAAACAAGGGTTTGGAAACGTTGTGGCAACCGGGAACTGATCATGCTGGCATAGCCACTCAACTAGTTGTTGAAAAACAACTTAATGAAAAAGGTATTTCTAGAAAAACCCTTGGAAGAGAAAGTTTTCTTAAAGAAGTATGGAAATGGAAAGAGAAATCTGGCGGTATAATAACAGATCAGCTTAAGAAACTTGGATCGTCTTGTGATTGGTCAAGAGATAGATTTACAATGGATGAAGGTTTATCTAAAGCTGTCATAAAAGTATTTGTAGATTTATATAAAAAAAAATTAATTTATAAAGATTTAAAATTAACTAATTGGGATACCAAATTACAAACAGCAATTTCAGATTTAGAGGTTGTTCAGAGAGAGACAAGAGGTAAGCTTTATTATATTAAATATAAATTGGCAAATAGTAACCAACATATTGTCATTGCAACAACAAGGCCTGAAACTATGTTTGGAGATACTGCCATTGCAGTACATCCAAAGGATGAAAGATATAAAGATTTAGTATCAAAAGAAGCAATTATACCAATATCAAATAGGAAGATAAAAATTATTACTGATGATTATGCTGATCCAGACCAGGGCTCAGGAGCAGTTAAAATTACTCCAGCTCATGATTTTAACGATTATTTAGTTGGAAAAAGAAATAAACTTAACTTAATCAATATATTAAACAAAGATGGAACTTTAAATGAAAATGTACCAAGTAATTATAAAAATATTGATCGATTGGATGCGAGGAAGAAATTAATATCTGAATTAGGTCAAAAAGATTATATTGATAAAGTTGAAGATATTAATCACACTGTTCCTTATGGGGATAGATCAAATTCAATTATAGAACCATTATTAACTGAACAATGGTTTGTTGACGCAAAAAAGTTGTCCAAAGAGGCAATTAAACAAGTTAAGAAAAAAAAAACAAATTTTTTTCCAGATAATTGGAAAAAAACTTATTTCCAATGGATGGAAAATATAGAACCCTGGTGTATCTCTAGACAATTATGGTGGGGTCATCAAATCCCAGCATGGTATACAGAAGATGGAAAAATTGTTGTTGCTGAAAATGTTAAAGAGGCAAAGAAAATTGCTAGGAAGAAGTTTAAAACAGAAGTTATTTTAAAACAAGATCCCGATGTTCTTGATACCTGGTTTTCCTCAGCTCTTTGGCCATTCGCAACTCTTGACTGGCCAAATAAGAAATCTTATGAACTAAAACGTTTTTATAAAACATCTGTCTTGGTAACAGGATTTGATATAATATTTTTTTGGGTAGCCAGGATGATGATGATGGGACTTCATTTTATGAAAGAGGTTCCATTCGAGAACGTTTATGTTCACGCTTTAGTTAGAGATGAAAAAGGTCAAAAAATGTCTAAATCAAAAGGCAATGTTATTGATCCACTTACTATTATAAATGACTTCGGAGCTGATGCTTTGAGGTTTACTTTAATATCAATGTCGTCTCCGGGGAGAGACGTTAAATTATCACTAGATAGAGTGAAAGGTTACAGAAATTTTATAACAAAAATTTGGAATACTTTTAGTTACTGTGAAATAAACAATGTTTTTGAAATAAAAAAAATAAAATTATCCAACATTAAGATACCTGCTAATCAATGGATAATCGCAACACTGAAATTATATAAGCAAAAAATTACAAAAAATATCAATGACTATCGATTTGATGAAGCTGCTAAAAATATTTATTTATATATTTGGAATTATTTTTGCGATTGGTATATTGAGTTTTCTAAACCATTACTTAACTCAAAAAATAAACAAACAATAGAAGAAACAAAAAAAATTTTGCTATATGTTCAGAGGGAAAATCTTTCTATTTTACATGCATTTATCCCATTTGTAACGGAGGAACTTTGGTCGTTGACTAAAATTAAAAAATTAGAAAAAACAGATTTAATTAATTTTAATTTTAAAAAAGATTATAAATTAAAAAATTTTAAAGGTGTTAAAGATATTGATTATATAATAAATTTTATAATAGATTTGAGATCAATTAAAGCAAAACTAAATATTCCAGCGGGTAATTTTGTTGACATAGATATTAAAGAATTACCAAAAAAAAATCAGACAATAATTTATAATAATGAATTAATAATTAAAAAACTAGGCCGAATTAACAACTTTAATCTTAAAGGAGTTAAATCTAATATCGCTAAAGTTATCTTGTCCAATAATAAAATACCTATTTTTTTTGGCGACGATATCAATTTAGATCAGCAAATTTTGATTTTAAACAAAAAAGTTGAAGTGTTACAAAATGAGATAAATAACTCAGAAAATAAACTTAAAAATGATAACTTTATAAAAAAAGCACCAAAAAATATTATTAATCAGGAAAAAAATCTTCTAGAAAATAAGAAAAACGAGTATAAAAACCTTTCAGAGATAATAAATAGTTTAAAATGACTGTAAACAAATCTAAATTGCCGAGCAGACATACCACAGTTGGACCTGAGAGAGCGCCACATAGATCTTTTTATTATGCAATGAATTTAACGGAGGAAGATGTAGCAAAACCTTTTGTTGGTGTTGTCTCTACTTGGAATGAAGCGGCGCCTTGTAACATTGCTTTAATGAGACAAGCTCAAAGTGTTAAAAAGGGTGTCAATCAAAACAATGGAACACCTAGAGAATTTTGTACCATTACAGTAACAGATGGAATTGCCATGGGTCATGAAGGTATGAAATCTTCTCTTATATCAAGAGAAGTAATAGCAGACTCAACTGAGTTAACTGTTAGGGGTCATTGCTATGATGCTTTAGTTGGTTTGGCAGGTTGTGATAAGTCATTGCCAGGTCTAATGATGGCAATGTGCAGGCTAAATGTGCCAAGTGTGTTTATGTACGGTGGATCAATATTGCCAGGTAAGTTTAAAGGTAAAGACGTAACAGTTGTAGATGTATATGAAGCTGTAGGTATGCATGAAGCAGGTAAAATGTCAGATGAAGATTTAAGAGAATTAGAATTAGCTGCATGTCCATCAGCAGGTGCTTGTGGTGGACAATTCACTGCAAATACAATGGCATGTGTATCAGAGGCTATAGGTTTAGCCTTACCTTACTCTTCAGGAACTCCTGCCCCTTATGAGGAAAGAGATAAGTACGCTTTGGAAAGTGGTACACAAGTTATGGAACTATTAAAGAGAAACATTAGACCAAGAGACATAGTTACGATTGAAGCTTTAAAGAATGCAGCTGTTATCGTTGCTGCAACAGGTGGTTCTACTAATGCAGCACTTCATTTACCAGCTATTGCTAACGAATGTGGAATAAAATTTGATATTATGGATGTGGCAGAAATTTTTAAAAACACCCCTTATCTTGCTGACCTTAAACCTGGTGGAAAATATGTAGCTAAAGATATGTTTGAGGCTGGAGGTGTGCCTATATTATTAAAAACACTATTAGACGGCGGATTCATTAACGGTGATTGTTTAACAGTTACAGGTAAATCAATGGCAGAAAATTTAAAGAATGTGAAATTTAATGAAAATCAAAACGTTATAAGACCTTATAACAAACCAATAACGAAGACGGGAGGCGTTGTAGGTTTAAAAGGAAATTTAGCTGAAGGTGGTGCTATTGTTAAAGTAGCTGGCATGAAAAGATTAAACTTTAAAGGTAGCGCAAGATGTTTTGATTGTGAGGAAGATGCATTTAAAGCTGTAAAAGAAAAAAAATATAAAGAAGGTGATGTAATAATTATTCGTTACGAAGGTCCTAAAGGTGGTCCAGGAATGAGAGAGATGTTATCAACCACAGCTGCTATTTATGGTCAAGGCATGGGTGAAAAAGTTGCTTTGATTACTGATGGTAGGTTTTCTGGGGCTACAAGAGGTTTTTGTATTGGTCATGTGTCTCCAGAGGCATACATTGGCGGAATGATTGGATTGTTAAAAGATGGCGATGAAATAGAAATTGACGCTGAAAAAGGGAATATTTCTGTAAATTTATCAGATGAAGAAATAAAAAAAAGAAAGTCTCAATGGAAACCTAAAGATTCTAATTTTGAAAGTGGTACTTTATGGAAGTATGCTCAAAGTGTAGGGGATGCAACCAATGGCGCAGTAACACATCCAGGTGCATTTAAAGAGAAAAAAACATACGCTGATATATAGCTAAATGAAGGTTTTGCCTGTTATAATTTGTGGTGGAGCAGGTACAAGACTTTTTCCCGAGAGCAAAGATAATTTACCAAAGCAGTTTGTTGATTTTGGTAATTGGAATATGTTTCAAAAAACATTGGAAAGAGTAAATTCATCGATCTATTTACCTCCAATTATTAGCACAAATGTAAAATATTTATCTTTAGTAAAAAAATATTTGAAAAAATACAATATAAAAAAATATTCTATTATTTCAGAACCTTACAAAAAAAATACTGGGCCAGCCATTTTATCTATTTCGCTTTTAGAAAATATAAATTCGTCACAACCTATAATTTTTTTACCTTCAGATCAATTAATAGAAAATAAAATGAAGTTTAATACTGCTGTAAAAAAATATGCTAATAAAATTAATTATAAAGATGTTTTCATTTTCGGAATCAAACCAAAAGAACCTTCAGATCAATATGGGTATTTTACAAGAAAAAATAACTCAATTGAAGTTTCCAATTTTATTGAAAAACCAAATAAACTAGTTGCTAAAAAATTAATAAAAAAGGAAGCTCTATGGAATGCAGGTATTTTTTTATCAACAAAAGAGTCATTAAAATATCATTTTTTTAACAATCAAAAAAAATTATTTAATGACTGTTTAAATTCAGTTAAAAAAGCTTCAAGAAAAAATAATTGTATTTATTTAGAAAAAAGATCATTTAATAGAATTAAACCAATATCTTTTGATTATGCAATTTTAGAAAAAATTAAAAATATTAAATCTATAAAATTAATTACCAATTGGTCTGACCTTGGTAGCTGGAAAGCAATAAATACATTATTTAAAAAAAACAGATTTAAATTTTATAATAAAAGAAATTTGTTTCAAAGACCCTGGGGAACTTATCGTAACCTTTTTAAGGGAAAAAATTTTTTAATTAAAGAGCTAATAGTTTATCAAAAAGGATGTTTAAGTTTACAAAAGCATAAATATAGATCGGAATACTGGCTCATATTTGAAGGAAAACCAGAAATTATATTAGGAACAAAAGTAATAAAGCCAAGTTTAAATGATTTAATATTTGTACCTAAAGGCTCTGTACATAGAATAAGAAATAGATTTAAACAACCGGTCAAAATTATTGAAGCGCAATTAGGTAAAATACTTAGGGAAACAGATATTGTAAGATTGGATGATATTTATGGCCGCATTAAAAAATAACTCTTATTGGAGCATGATCAGAAGGCTTGTTTAAGCCTCGTGTGAACTTATCTATCTCAACATTTTTAATTTTCATTGAAATTTTATCTGTAATTAGAAAGTGGTCAATTCTCAAACCCTTATTTCTTTGCCATGATCCTTGAGTATAATCCCAAAATGTATATTGTTTATCTTTATTATTAAATAATCTAAAACTATCTTTAAAACCAAGGTTTAATATTTTCCTAAATTCTTTTCTAACTTCTAATTTATAAAGAGCATCGTTTTCCCAATCACCTGGATTCCCAACATCATTAGAGTTTGGAATAATATTAAAATCTCCTCCAATTATAATACCATCATAATTATTAATTTCTTTCTTAACAAAATTAAAAAAATTACTTAACCATTTAAGTTTATATGGATACTTATCTGTATTAACGGGGTTTCCATTTGGCAGGTATATACAAATTAATTTAACAAGCTTACCATTTATTTTTATATCAGCCGATATAACTCTTGATTGTTTGTTTGGATCTTTGAAACTTTTATCGATTTTCAAAAGTTTTTTTTTTGAAATAATCGCTACTCCATTATATGATTTTTGTCCAAAAACGTAGCAATTATATTTCTTATTTTTAAAAAATTCATAAGGAAATTTATCATCCTCACATTTAATTTCTTGAAACATTAAAATATCTGGGTCAATTTTATTAATATATTTTTCAATATTTTCTGTTCTTATTCTTACAGAATTAACATTCCAACTTGAAATTATCATATCGAGAACGATATTCCACATCCACAAGATGCTGTAGCGTCCGGATTACTTATTCTAAATGACTCACTCATTAAATTTTGTTCATAGTCTAATTTTGAGTTTTTTATGAATTCATGGCTTGTTTTATCGATTAGAACCTGTCCAATTAATATATCGTTAGTATTTGAATTATCATCTATTGAAAAATTGTATTTAAAACCAGAGCAACCACCACCTTCAACAGAAACTCGAAAATATGAGCCTTTTGGCTCTTTTGTAAGGAGTTTAGCTATTTGTTTTTTTGCATTTTCTGTTATTTCAAGTGTATTCATAAATTAATTATAAATGGATATTAATTATAAATACTCCAATTTAGCCTCATTTGCATCAAAAGATGATAATTTTTTAGGAAGAAAATATCCATATTCTCCAAGCAAATATAGAGGGGAATTCCAAAGAGACAGGGATCGTGTAATTCATAGCAATTCTTTTAGAAGATTAAAATTTAAAACCCAGGTATTTGTATATTACGAAGGTGATCATTTTAGGACAAGATTGACACATTCTTTAGAGGTTTCACAAATTGCGAGATCAGTAGCAAGAATTTTAAATTTAAATGAAGATCTTTGTGAAGCATTGAGTCTAGCCCATGATTTGGGTCACACTCCTTTTGGACACGCCGGGGAAACAGCGCTTTCAAACTGTTTGGGAAATGATGTATTTGATCATAATATTCAATCATTAAGAATATTAATTTTACTAGAAGATAGTTATAAAAATCAGAAAGGTTTAAATCTATCTTTGAACTGTCTAGATGGGCTTCTAAAACATAATGGACCAGTTAAAAATTTAAGTATCATAGAAAATCAATTGCCAGAAATTTTTAATTACAAAATTAATCTTAAACACTCTGGAAGTTTAGAGGCGCAAATCAGTTCTCTTTCTGATGATATTGCATATAATTGTCACGATATTGACGATGGTCTTAGGGCAGAATTGTTTAATATTCAAGATTTACTTGAATTGAAATATTTAAATAAAGTTTTTAAAAATGATTTAAAAATTCATAAAAATGAGATAGCTAGAAAGCTTCTAAATATATTAGTAACAGATTTGATTGAAACTTCACAAAATAATATCAATATAGCAGGCATAAAAAATATTGAAGATGTTTATAAAAAAAAATTTAATATTATTAATTTTTCTAATGATGTTAATATTGGATTAAATGAAATTAGAAATTTTTTGAAAATTAAAATGTATAACCATAAAAATATAAAAAAATGGAACACTAATTCAGAAAAAATTATATGTTATCTTTATGATTATTTTAAAAAAAATTTTAAAAAAATTCCTAATTTTAATAAAAAATTTACTGAAGAAAGAAATATTGCTGATTACATTTCAGGTATGACTGATAAATTTGCATTAAATGTATACAACTCGATAAAGCAAAAATGAATATTTTTGAGCATTATAAAAACATTTTTCTTAAATCAATCAATAATGCAAATATTGATAATAAAATTAAAAAAAAAATATCAGTAGAAATACCCAAGCAAAAAATTTTTGGTGATATATCTTTTAATGCTCCATTAATTTTAGGATCTTTTTTAAAAAAATCACCTTTAGTATTAGCTGAGAAGTTTAGAAAATCTATTTTAAATAATAGCAATGATTTTGAGAAAATTGAAATTGTTAAACCAGGTTTCATAAATTTTACTTTCAAAAAAAAAATTATTGTAAGATTTTTAAGCACAGTTCAAAAAAATTTTGGAGTACCAAACAAAATTAAAAAAAAAAAAATTAATGTTGAATTTGTTTCGGCTAATCCGACAGGGCCACTTCACATCGGTCATTGTAGGGGCGCAATATTCGGTGATATTTTATGTAATTTTCTCAAATATTGCGGACACAGTGTTACGAAAGAATATTATGTTAATGATTATGGTAATCAAATTAATTTATTTTTAAAATCTATTTATTTTAGAGCTATTGAGATATTAAAAAAAAAAAAATTTCCAATAGATCAAGGTCTCTATCCTGGAAATTATATTATTGATATTGCTAATGAGATATTGAAGGAAATAGATGTTGGAAAATATAAAAATTTTGAGGATGCAAAATCAATTATATCATCATCAGCAATTAAATTATCAATGGGTATTATTAAAAATGATTTAAACAATATGGGCATAAGGCACGATATATTCATATCTGAAAACGATATTGTTAAAGAAAAAATTTTATCAAAATCAATTCAAATATTAAAAAAAGAGGGCGCAATAACTAGAGGAATTTTACCTAAACCAAAAGGCGATACTGAAGACTGGGAACCTAGGGAGCAGCTATTATTTAAATCAACAAATTATGGAGACGATGTAGATAGAGCTCTGCAAAAATCTGATAATACATGGACATATTTTGCAAATGATATTGCCTATCACTATCATAAATTAAATAGAAAATATGATCAGTATATCAATATACTGGGCGCCGATCATGCTGGTTATACAAAAAGACTTTCATCAGCAGTTAAAGCATTAAATAAAAATATAAAATTTGAAATAAAAATTAGCCAAATTGTGAAGTTATATAAATCTGGAACGCCATACAAAATGTCTAAAAGGGCAGGAGATTTTATTTTAGCAAATGATTTAATAAATGCAGTTGGCAAAGATGCTACCAGATTTATGATGATTTATAGAAGTTCACAATCACCCTTAGATTTTGATTTTGATGTTGTTAATGATAAATCAAAAGAGAATCCAATATTTTATGTTCAATACGCCTGCGCGAGATTGAACTCGCTTTTTAAAAAATCAAAATTTAATATCGAGACTGAAATTAAAGATGCAAATCTTGAATTATTAAATAGCTCACAAGAAATTAGTTTAATAAAAAAAATTTTAGAATGGCCAAAAATTGTTAGCTTATGTAATACAAATTTAGAAGTCCACTTTATTCCTTTTTATCTTTATGAATTATCATCTGAATTCCATTCTTTTTGGAATATAGGAAAGAACAATGAACATTTCAAAATTATTGATCATCCAAATAGGGATTTATCTAAATCAAGGTTTTTTTTACTTCAAAAACTTTACATAATCTTAAAAATTGGTTTAGATATTATTGATGTAGAAATACCAAAAAAAATGTAATGAATTACTTTAAAATATTTTGTTTTATAATTTCTGTTGTTTTTTTCTCTGCAATAATTAAAAATTATTTTTCTGATAGTTTCTTAAATAAAAAAAAATTGGCTAGAGAAAATTATGATACTTTTTTAAAAAAAGAGATTAAAAAAATTAATTTAATAAACAGTCAAAAGAATTTCAAAAAATTTAAAGATAATTCAAAATATTTTAAAACAAATGAGGAAAAAGAATTTTGGAAACTTCTAAGGACAAAATAATACCAGTTATATTTGGTTTACAAGGCTATAGTCTAACAAAAGAAGAGATGTATATTATTAAAAATAATATGATATATGGTTTTATTATATTCAAAAGAAATATTTTAAATTTATCACAATTACGAACTTTAGTTTACCATTTAAAAAAATTATCATCAAATGATCCTATTATTATGATCGATCACGAAGGAGGTCGAGTTAATAGACTCTCAAATTTATTCTCTCAGCAAAAATTTAATGCTAAATACTTTGGAGATACATTTTGTAAAAATAAAAAAAATTTTTTCAAAGATGCTAATTTTTTTGTAAATTTTAATAGTATTATTTTTAATTTTTTAGGCATTAATACTGTTGCATACCCTGTGTCTGATTTAAAACATAACAGAACTCATAAAGTGATAGGTGATAGGTCTTTTTCAAATAATCCAAATATAGTAAATAAACTATCAAATTTTTTTATAATGGAATATCAAAAGAAGGGCATTAATTGTGTATCAAAACATGTGCCTGGGCATGGCTTATCCATTGTAGACAGTCACTACAATCTTCCTACAGTTAAAGAAAATTATGATTATTTAATTAAGAACGATTTTTTGTGTTTTAAAAACCTTAAATCTAAATTCATGATGACTGCACATATAAAATTTTCTTCAATAGATAAAAAAATTGCTACATATTCCAAAAAAATTAACTTAATTATTAAAAATGATCTTAAATTTAAAGGTTTGATCATGACTGATGATATATGCATGAAAGCACTAAAGGAAAATATAAATTATAGGACACTACAACCTTTAATTGCAGGTTATGACATTATTTTACATTGTAATGGCAATATTAATGAAATGAAAAAAATAGTAAGTATTATTAAAAAATGGAAGAATCAGAAAAATTAACAGAAACAAATTTTGGTAATAATAAAAAAAATTTTATAGACGACAAAACTCTCGAGCTTAATATTGATAATTACGAAGGTCCACTAGATTTATTATTAGACTTAGCAAAAACGCAAAAGGTTGATTTGATGCAAATATCCATAGTCCAATTGGCAGATCAATATATTTTTTTTGTTGAAAAAATAAAAAAAAATTTAGAAATTGCTGCAGATTTTTTGGTCATGGCATCGTGGTTAGCATACTTAAAATCTAGATTACTTTTACCAGATGATTTTGATGATGACTTTTCTGCTACAAAAATGGCTGAAAAACTTAAATTGCAATTAAGGAAATTAGAAATGATAAGATTATTGTCTGACCAATTAATGACCAGAAAGCAAATGGGTGTAGATATTTTTTTCAGAGGAATAAGCGAGGGGATCAAAAGGAAAAATACCCCCAGGTATTCTTTATCTTTATACGAATTAATTAAATCCTATGCTGATTTTAAAAAAAGGCAAAATTTTTCATCTATCAATATTAAAAAATTAAAAACCTATACCATGGAAGAAGCTATAAAAAAAATTACTTCAATGTTTGAGAAATTGAAAAATTGGTGTGACATATATGATTTGATACCACAAACATTTAAGATTAAAAAAAAACTTAGGAAAACAGGCTATGCAAGTTCTTTTGTAGCTGGACTTGAATTAGTAAGGGAAGGCGACTTGTTAATTAAACAAGAACAGCTTTTTGATAAAGTTTATCTCAAAATAAAAAAATGAAAAAAAAAGAAAAAAATCTTGTTGAAGCAATATTATTTGCAGCCAGCGAACCTTTAGATATTTCAACCATAAAATCAAAACTCAAAACCGGAACCGATGTATTGAAAATTCTTTATGATTTAAAAAAAGATTATTCGGACAGAGGTGTTAACTTGGTTAAATTAGCTGATAAATGGTCTTTTAGAACAGCAGATGATTTATCAAATAAATTAAAAAAACAAATTATAATCCAAAAAAAATTGTCAAAAGCTGCAATTGAGACATTAGCTATAATTGCATATCATCAACCAGTTACAAGATCAGAAATTGAAGAGATTAGGGGTGTATCTTTTAGTACCGGCACATTAGAAATACTATTTGAGCTTGGTTGGGTAAAGCCGAACGGTAGAAAAGAAATTCCAGGTAAGCCGTTACTGTATGTAACAACAGACAAGTTTCTTAACCATTTTAACATTAATAGCCTAGATGATTTGCCAAATGCAGATGAGCTTTTGGCCGCTGGATTAATCGACAGTAGAGTCGACAGTTCAATTTTTGGAACCTCAAAATACGTTGAAACTGAAAAAACTGAAAAAAAAGAGAATATTTATTCAAACATAGATGATATGATTTCTGATACCCTAAATGAGGATAAATAACTTCTTGTATTTAAATTTTAATTTCAATATAATTAGCATATGCAGATAGGAATTTGGCAAATTGCAATTGTAGTTGCACTAGTAGTTTTACTCTTTGGAAGAGGTAAAATTTCAGAACTTATGGGCGACGTTGCTAAGGGAATTAAAAGCTTTAAAAAGGGTTTGACAGATGACCCTAATAACAACAAATCTATTTCAGATAACGACAACAATAAATCAGAGAGTTAATCAATGCCTCAGATAGGATGGTCTGAGCTATTGGTAATTGTTATTTTGGCC
>MDTD01010957.1_pt1 | contig 12431 bp, 10 predicted proteins | sample 811221 | NCBI WGS metagenome assembly MDTD01 (sample SAMN05326646, study PRJNA326480) | marine metagenome | isolation source: seawater | place: Pacific Ocean: South West | collected 2011 | reverse complement strand
CTATGATTTGAGTTGTACAAAAGGGCCGGAGGTCATCGTGACCGTTGGTGTGGATTGTGAAGGGAAGCTAACCCAATGATGTCGGGAGCTGTATCGGCAGGGCATCCCGAGACCGCCCAGGCGGCCGCGAACGTTCTCAGGGAGGGTGGGAACGCATTTGATGCCGTGTTAGCTGGAATGGCGGCGGCTTGCGTTTGTGAACCGGTGTTATGCTCTTTTGGTGGCGGCGGATTTTTGATGGCGAAATCCGCAAACGGGGAACCCTGGATTTTTGATTTTTTTGCGCAAACACCATTGCGTCATCCGGAAACTAAAAACAGGGACTTTTCCCCGGTAATTTGTGATTTTGGACCTGTACAACAGAAATTCCATATCGGCTTGGCGTCCATGGCGACACCGGGCCTGGCGCGCGGCATGTTTGAAGTTAATGAATTGTTAGGGCGTATGCCCCTTGGTCTAATTTTAGAGCCAGCGATAATGTTAGCAAAAAAAGGAGTGTCACTTCATAAGCTGCAGGCACGAATCTTCCAGGTTGTTGAACCCATTTACATGGATACTGAAGCCAGCCGGGCACTTTTTGAGTCCAAGGTCAATCCTGGAAGTTTGGTCGACGAGGGCGATCTCATTGTGAACACCCAGTTTGCTGACTTTTTGGATACTCTGAGTCGTGAAGGGGATGATTTGTTCTATCGTGGCGAGATTGCTGCCCGTGTCGCGGAGGACTGTCGCGGCCAGGGCGGTTCGCTGACCCGCGCCGATTTTGAGCTATTCAAACTTGAAAAACGCAAACCTTTGTCACTTAGGTATGCCGATGCACTAATCTATACCAACCCCCCTCCATCGATCGGCGGTCAGCTAATTGCTTTTGCCCTCTCTATACTTCCCGACTTTGGTGCTGAAGGGGCTGCCTTTGGTTCAACCGCACATCTCTCAACGTTGGTCCAGGCCATGGCGTTTACCGACGAAGTCAGAATGGAGAGTCATGTGCACGGAACTTCGGCAGAGGAGGCGGGGGCCCTATTGCTTAGTGAGGAGATGATTGACGCCTATCGCCAACGCATCGCACCCCATCCGCGTTCGTATCGTGGCACGACCCATATCAGCGTTGTCGACAGTAACGGCAACGCGGCGAGCCTGACCTTTTCCAATGGCGAGGGCTGCGGTTACATCGTTCCCGATACGGGTATGATGATGAACAATATGCTCGGAGAGGAAGACATTAATCCCTATGGCTTTCATAATTGGCCAACGAATACCCGAATGTCCTCAATGATGGCTCCAAGTCTCATTTTTGATCCATCGGGTCGGGTTACAGCGCTTGGGTCTGGAGGCTCCAACCGAATTCGTACAGCCATATTGCAGGTGTTGATCAACCTTTTGAACTTTGATTTGGGTTTTAAGGACGCTGTTCAGAGCCCGCGTGTCCACTATGAGGGTGGCCTGTTGAATATTGAGCCAGGATTTCCCGAGTCTGCCGTTGTCAATCTTTCCCAACATTATGACGATATCAAACGTTGGGATGAACTGAACTTGTTCTTTGGCGGTGTTCACGCCGTTTGTTCGGATGCCCGATGTGGGGTTTTTGATGGCGCCGGAGATCCACGTCGAGGCGGTGTGTCGATAGTCATTTCGTAGACCCGAGCGACGCGGTTTGAAGCGGCTCCTTGGGGATGTTGCGCGTGTCATAGCCTAAAAAGGCGATCACCAGTTGTGAGCCGACGATAACCGGAAGGGCGGCAAGTACGACTGTGCCCGCTGAAGCATTGATGCCTGTTGTTTGGCTATTGATCCAATTTATCGTTCCAAAGACAATGCCAAAAAGTAACAAAAGCTTACCCAGAATTAACTGCAGCGTTGCGACGTTGGTTTCACGCAGGAAATAGGTAATAAAGATTCGCCGACACGTGTTGACATAATGTTTGAAGATGAATTCCGGCACAACCATGGGAATTCGAATGCCGCTAGTCTCGCTTCCGTAATAGGCCTCCATCGGTATATCTCGCACCACGGCCCGAAGAAGTCCTAAATAAAACAGCATATCCGACTCGAAAAAATATCCATGGGAAATCTTGGATAATGGAAGAGCGCGTGCGGCGTCGGCATGTATAGCCGTGAAGCCGTTCGTGGGGTCAAAGATATTCCAATATCCACTGGAGAGCTTTGAGGCAAAAGAGAGCAAGAAGTTACCGAGCAGCCGGCTTTTTGGCATCCCGGATACGCTGCCTAAGGCATGGAAGCGATTTCCTTTCACGTAGTCCGCTTCTCCCTTGATGAGCGGCGCCAATAGGACCGGAATTAAGGACGGTGCCATCTGGCCATCTCCATCCAACTTGACGATATAGTTTGCATCGGCCTCCAGGGCCTTACGATAGCCTGCTATAGTAGCGCCCCCGACACCTAGGTTCCGATTATTTGTAAAAACTTGGACACGTTCATCTTTGCAATTTTCACGGACATACTCTCCGGTTTTATCTGGGCACGCATCGTCAATCACGAAAATATGCTGTGTTTCCGGTCCGATCTCGGCCAGGACGTCGAGAATATGAGACCTCTCTCGATAACAAGGAACGACGACTGCAATTCCGGTGCCCGCCGCGCCGTCGACATGGGACGGGGCTTGAAACGGGTTCAAAGAGGCAGTCGTCATGATTAAGCCTTTCTATATGTGGACTTCCGGCCAATTTAGTTCAGCATCTGGGTCATTCACAAGAATTGGCGTTAATGTCAATAAGCCATTGCGGAGATGCTCGCATTCGCAAATGATGAGAGTTAACATAAAAGAGTGCTCAAGGGAGAGAAACTCTCTATTTGCGTTGGGAATATTTAATCATGTCTGAGGGAGATATTGGGAGTTTGGTGGGTATCGCATTGCTGTGCGATCTTCCCCAATCCACGTTGACAAGAGCTGCTAACAATTGTCGATGGCGCAGTTACAGCGCGAACGAGCAAATTATAGATCGTCAGAGCGAAGCCACAGATGTTTTTTTTGTTGGCGAAGGGCGCGCGCGCGTCGTTAATTACTCCATTTCCGGACGCGAGATCACACTTGATGATATTGGAACCGGCGGTCATTTTGGCGAATTGGCCGCCATTGACGGTCAACCACGATCCGCAAGTGTTATGGCGCTAACCCGCTGCTCCGTGGCCATCATGTCGCAGGAACACTTCCTCCAGCTTGTTGATAAGAATCCAAGTGTCGCCCTGAAAGTCATGCGGGGGCTTGCTTCAATTATCCGAAATTCGACTGAGCGGATCATGGATCTCAGTACCTTAGCGGCGAACAACCGCGTGCAAGCTGATTTGTTGCGTCAAGCCCTAAACAATCGTGATGGCGATAACTCGGCGTCAATCTCGCCAATCCCAATGCACGCCGATATTGCCAGTCGGGTCAGTACAACCCGCGAAACAGTTGCGCGTGTGATGAATGATTTGGCTCGACAAGGCATTTTAGAACGACAAAAGAAGGTATTGGTCGTCCTTGATGTGTCCAGGCTCCAGGAAATGATCGAGGAAGTCCGGGGTGAATAAGCTATAGTTTTTGCTTAGCCACCCGTTTCTGCCTCACAAGTGTGTGTACCGGAGTCAATTGACTTGCGTTATCTGGTGTATCAGCCTTCTAGATGTTTGACGCAGATTATTTAGATCAGCGGTGAGACCAGGGTTTGACCGTGTTGATGGAAGATAATCTTCCGATACGTCCCAGGAAGCAGGCGATATCGTAAAATATGGCAAAAAAAATTTTGATTGTTGAGGATAATGTGCTCAACATGAAGTTATTCAATGATCTGCTCCAGGCCCACGGTTATCAAACCTTGCAGCTTATGGAAGGTGGTGACGTGTTGAGGTTGGCGCGGGATGATAGGCCGGACCTTATCCTAATGGATATCAAACTCCCGGATATTTCTGGCCTAGAAGTGACCAGGATGCTTAAGTCTGACGATGACCTAAAAGACATCCCGGTTATCGCAGTTACGGCCTTTGCTATGAACGGTGATGAGGAAAAATTCCGCCAAGGCGGCTGCGAAGGTTACATAGCGAAACCGGTCTCTTTGCCCGCGTTTTTAGACACGATCGCAAACTTCCTCAACTGAGAGCGCACCATGGTAGTGGGTAAGTAAGATGGCCGGAAAACCGGTTCCATGGAGGTATATACAAAAGTCGCAAAGCTTTATTTGATCTTCGCTTCTTTGAACATAACGTGTTTGCGAGCTACGGGGTCATATTTACGAAATTCCATCTTCTCGGTCTGATTCCGCGGGTTCTTTTTGGTCACGTAATAATAACCCGTACCCGCCGTGCTCTCGAGCTTGATAAGGATAGTCGCTGGCTTCGCCATAGTTTCGCTCCAACGGAGAAGACGTTAAATTATGAGTGGCGCAAGATACAGTTTGGAACGGGGCTGTCAAGCGGCGGAGCTCTATTTCCAGGCTTGAATGTCTCGACTGGTAAGTTCAATAGCTTGCGCATAGAGATGGGGTTCTGAGAGGATCAATTCGGCGATACGAAGCTCCACTGTTGATTTGCGTCGCTCAGACGCGCACGCTTGGCGCAATGCGCTTCGTGCTTCCTTCTCATCGATCAAAGATTGGCGCCAAGACACATAGTTCGCTCGGATTTCAGATTTGTTGCGTTCGAATCGGTCTAGAGCGGCCCGAGGACCTTTTGAGACGCCGCTGGTACAAACGACCGGCCAAACGCCCAATCCATGTAGGGCATAACCTGAAGGCGCAATGAAACGGGACCAAGTCAGGGCTACCTCGCCGTCGTTGGGGAGACGGATAACTGTTTGAACCGTGCCCTTACCGAACGAAGCCGTGCCGACCACAACGGCACGGCCTAGATCTTGGAGAGCCGCTGCGACAATTTCCGATGCTGACGCCGATTTACCATCCACAAGCACAACAATGGGAATACCCTCGGCGAAATCTCGTCCGCCAGCCTCGTAGTGATTCAGGCTATCCGGGTGCCGGCCGCTGGTGGAGACAATATGTCCGTGGGTTAACAGGAGGTCCGCCACCTTGACGGACTGTTTCAAAAGACCTCCGGGATTGCCGCGAAGATCGACGATCAAGCCCCTCGGATCATTGTTGGCTACTCGGCGCAAGTCCCCTAGGGCTTTCGCGACGCCTTCCGCCGTCGACTGGTTGAAACTGCTGATTTTTATGTATCCGACACCTTGGTCTACATGACTGGTTACCGTGTTTGGAACTATATGTTCGCGGGTCATGGCAAATGTGAACTCGTGGTCTTGCGAAGCTCTGTATACGCGAACACTAACATCTGAATGAACTGGGCCGCGAAGCCGATTGAGCAAACCGCGCAATTTCATGTTGCGGACGTCCGCATTGTTGATATGGGTAATTTCGTCATCAACCTTGATGCCCGTTTGTGCGGCAGGTGTATTATCAATGACCTCCATGACCAAGGATTTACCTTTGACTATTTTGATGCGGATGCCAATTCCCCCAAAACCCTCACGCCGCGCCCTGTTGCGTTTGGCTTCGGCGGCGCCTGAATAACGTGAAAATACGTCGAGATCGGCAAGCACGCCATCGAAAACGGCCTCGTATATTTTCTCATCTCCCGCACTGCTGAGAAGCTTCGATTGCCTGCGTGCTGCTTGTTCAAAATTTGCCGTGACTTTTCCCCACCCTCGCGCGTCCATCATGCTCGGTGCTTTCGCTGACACGATTTCCTGACCTTCGAGTAAAAGCCTTACATGATCGTTATGGCGTTCGGCTTGAAGGGCCGGGTCAATCGATGCGAGGCCCTCGAGACCGCCGACGGCGATTTTATCTACACGAAGTGGCCGGATGTATTTCTCTGAAATATTCCGAAATCCTGCGGTATAAACCTCGATATGGTGGATTAAATTAGCTGTCGAGATTGGTTGGTGCTTTGTAGCCTTTGGGCCCGTGCAGCCAGCCAAGGCGACTACCATAATTGCCATTGAGACAGGAAGCCTCATTCGAGAGCCTAACATCATTTTTCGATTGTCTAATAATTCATCAGAAAGGTCACCCGTTTCCTTGCAGGAAACGTGAGGGCTGGCGTTTAAGAACGCTGCCGGCCGCGTCTTTTTTTTGGACTGGGGCGGCGACCCGTGATGTGATTTTTTCCGCGTTTTGGTCCGTTGGGCACCGCTGTCTGTTCGCCAGCCACCACAGTCATTATGAGCCCGCCTGTCAAAGGTATGGCCTCTTCCAGCCGAACTTCTAATTCTTGCCCCAAGCGAAACACTAAGCCATGCGATGTTCCCGTGAGTGTGTGAAGGATTGGGTCGAGGGCATAATAGTCATTTGGTAGCGTCCGAATGGGAACCAAGCCGTCAGCGCCGGAGTCCTTGAGCGTGACAAACAGGCCGGCGCGGCTGACGCCGTTGATATGGGCCGCGAATTCCGCCCCGATTTGGTCGGCCAGATAGAGCGCCGTAAAACGGTCGACGGCTCTTCGCTCCGCCTTCGCTGCGTTACGTTCCGTTGCTGAGATATGACCCGCCACGCTCTCGAAGTCTTCTCCTTGGTTGCCGAGACCTCCTGCGCCTAGCTTCAATCCGCTCACAAGTGCGCGGTGCACCAACAAGTCCGCGTAACGGCGAATAGGCGAAGTAAAGTGGGTGTAGCGGCGCAGGGCGAGACCGAAGTGGCCGATATTGCGCGGACTGTATTCTGCCTGCGCTTGACTGCGCAGGATCATCTGGCTGACCAAGTACGCTTCTGGCTCTTGGGCAACGAGACTCAGGATTTTATTGAATAGCCTCGGCTGCGGCAATTGGCCTTTGTCGATTTGCAGATCAAGAGAGCGCAAAAATTGACTCAGAGCCTCAGCTTTCTCCTTCGAAGGCCGATCATGGATGCGATACATACAAGGCTGGCGGAGTTTCTCCAGTGTTTCGGCGGCCGCCACGTTGGCGGTAATCATGAATTCTTCGATGAGCCGATGACTATCCAGGCGCTCGTGTTCTTTGATGGCGCGTACTGTGCCGTCATCTGCTATCTCGATGCGTCGCTCAGGGATATCGAGTTCGAGCGCGCTCCGGCGGTTCCTGGATTTCAACAAGGTTTCGAAGGCACCATATAGAGGTTTGATAACCGTTGCCAAAAGCGACGCTTTCTGATCGTCGCGGCGACCATCATGGATCGCTTGGACTTCCGAATACGTCAAGCGTGCGGTCGATTTCATGAGGCCGCGGACAAAAGTGTGCCGTGTCAGTCCTCCATTCGGGGCGATCCACATGTGAACTGCCAGGCAAGGCCGGTTCTCGTTGGGCTTCAATGAACAGAGCCCGTTGGACAGAGCTTCAGGAAGCATTGGGACAACGCGGTCAGGGAAGTAGACTGAGTTTCCGCGTTCCCGGGCATCGCGATCTAAGGAGCTCCCCGGTCGCACGAACCACGAGACGTCGGCGATGGCGACTATTATATGCCAACCGCCGTCGATGTCAGGGTCTGGCTCGGCCCAGACAGCATCATCAAAATCCCGAGCGTCGGCCCCGTCGATGGTAACGAGCGGGATATCTCTGAGATCTATGCGTTCCTCAAGCGATGGTTCGACCGCGGCATCAGCATCGGCGAGGCTCTCTTCGGAGAACGTATATGGAATGCTGTTCTCGTTGATGGCGATGGCGCTAATGTTCGACTGACCATTAGCGTGTCCCAAGCGCTCGACGATTCTGACCTGACGAAGACCTAAGTGCTTACCGCGAATGACCTCGGCTCGCACCAATTCCCCTTGATGGGCGCCCATATCGTAATCATCGGGGACAATGAATTCGGTTTTGTGGCGTTTTTCGGTTGATTGCAGCCGACCGCCGTCGCCACCACGATGATAAACACCGAGGACCTTCGCCGGTGCTGACGCTAATCTTCGGATAGTCTTGGCTTTGTATTCTAGGTCATCCAGCTTGGTTAGCCGCGCGAGGACCTTGTCTCCAATACCAAGTGCCGGCTGACCCCTCCGTTCTGGGTCCATGTGTATTATTGGTGGCGGCACATCTTTGGGCCATGGCGTTGGATTAGCGATCAAATCTCCGTGTTCGTCCAGTCTTGAGATATTTAGGACGCAGACTTCGGGCAATGTGCTGGGGTCAGCATACTTTCGTCCCCGCCCTCGTTGCAAACTACCGTCGATGGTAAGCTCGCGAAGCAGCTTTTTTAGCTCGCGTTTTTGTTCGGCGTTGAGGTGGAAGGCCCTAGCAATCTCGCGTTTTCCAATGTGACCGGGTTTTTCGCTGATGAATTCAAGCACCTCTTCGCGCGTCGGAAACGGCGCTGATGGTTGTCGTTTCTTAGCCAAAGGATTAATCTCTGACGCTAGGTGTCGACGGATTTTCGTCGGCTAGTAGACTTTTTGCCACCCTTGTTGTTTTTTGCGGCTTTGGCTTTGAGTAATGACAAGGCCTGTTCCAAGGTTACCGAGTCCTTGTCCATGTCTTTTGGCAACGTTGCCATCAATCGACCGTGTTGTACGTAGGGTCCCCAACGGCCTTGACGCTGGGTGATTGGCTTTTTGTCTTTCGGATGTTTGCCAAGTTCCCGGGGCGGTTCCTTACGTGGCGCGTTGGCCATTAGGTGAACGGCCCGGTTGAGCCCAATGGTCAGAACATCGTCGTCACCCTTTAGTGACACGTAGGTGCCACCTAGTTTAATGTATGGTCCAAACCGGCCGATGGCGGCGGTAATAACCTCGCCTGTTTCAGGGTCCGGTCCCACATCGCGCGGCAACGCAAGCAAGCCTAGGGCTATATGCAGATCGATGGTGGAGGGGTCTAAGGTCTTTGGGACGGAACCGCGCTTCGGCTTCGTTTTCTTGGTTTTCGGTTTCTTACCCTTTGTCTCGATGACAATTTCCTCGACCTCGCCCAGTTGCACATACCAGCCGTAGGGACCCTTTCTGAGGGTCACCATCAGATTTGTCTCCGGATCGATACCAAGTTCCTTGGGTCCGCCGTTCCCATTGGATTCGTCAGATCCATCGGAGACCTCCAGCGGTCGGGTAAAGCGGCAATCGGGATAGTTGGAGCATCCAATGAACGCACCGAATTTTCCCAGCTTCAGGTTCAATCGGCCATCCGCGCAGGTGGGGCAATTGCGCGGGTCATTTCCATTGCCAGTGTCGCGAAAGAAATGGGGGCCCAAGAGGTCATCCAGTTTATCGAGTACCTCCGAGATCCGCAGGTCCTTGGTTTCGTTCACAGCCTCCGAAAATGCGCCCCAAAAGTCGCGAAGCAACGTTTTCCAATCCACGTGACCACCTGAGATATCATCGAGTTTCTCTTCAAGGTCAGCGGTGAAATCATAAGCCACGTATCGGGTAAAAAAGCTCTCAAGAAACGCTGTCACCACCCGGCCACGATCTTCCGGTTCAAACCGGCGCTTTTCTAACCGCACATAGTTGCGGTCTTGAAGGACCGAGATGATACTGGCGTAAGTGGACGGTCGGCCAATGCCTAGTTCCTCCAGTGTCTTCACCAGAGAGGCTTCAGAATAACGTGGCGGCGGTTGGGTGAAATGCTGTTCGGGCAGTACCTGACGGCGTTCTACCGAATCGCCCTCATTCAACGGTGGTAATATTCGATCTTCGTTCGCGGATGCGGAACCCGATGTGGCTTCTTTGTCGCTGTCGTCGCGCCCTTCCTGGTACAAACGCAGGAAACCGTCAAATGCGATCACCGATCCCGTGGCGCGCAGCGTCACTTGATTGTCGGGATCGCCGAACTCTACGGCCACCTGGTCTAAGACGGCGGATTCCATTTGGCTAGCGATCGTGCGCTTCCAAATGAGCTCATAAAGCCGCCTTTGGTCATCTTCCAAATAGGAGGCAACATCGGCGGGCCGCCTTTTGAGGTCCGTTGGGCGAATCGCTTCGTGGGCCTCTTGCGCGTTTTTTGCTTTCGACTTATAGATCCGTGGCGCACTTGGAATGTAGGCTTCGCCGTAATCTCGTCCAATCAATGCACGGCTACTGACGATAGCTTCGTTGGCGATCTGAACGCCATCCGTGCGCATATAGGTTATTAAGCCGACAGTTTCGCCATCAAGTTGGATCCCTTCATACAGCCGCTGCGCAACCTGCATTGTGCGGCGCGCTCCGAAACGTAGTTTGCGTGACGCTTCTTGCTGAAGCGTTGAAGTGGTGAATGGCGGGGCAGGGTGTCGCCGTGTCTTCTTTCGTTCGATCTTCTGTACACTGAATGAGCGGGCCTCGATTGCGGTAACCGCGGCCATGGCTGCAGCCTTGTCCCCGAGGTCCATCTTGTCGATCTTTTTGCCATTCAGATGTGTTAACCCGGCCTCGAACGGAACGCCGTTTGGAGAGGCCAAGAGCGTGTTTATGGACCAGTATTCCCGCGGTAGGAAATTCTCAATCTCGGTCTCGCGCTCGCAGATCAGGCGGAGTGCTACAGATTGGACCCGGCCGGCCGAGCGGCTGCCGGGCAACTTTCGCCATAGAACGGGAGAGAGCGTGAACCCGACGAGGTAATCCAGGGCACGGCGCGCCAGATAGGCTTCGATCAGCTCGTTGTCCAATTCCCGCGGCGTTTCGAAGGCCGCCAAGATGGCGTCTTTTGTGATCTCATTGAAAACGACCCGTTTTACATCAATCGTGTCGAGGGAGTTCGTTTCGTTGAGGATTTGCTGTACATGCCAGGAGATGGCCTCACCCTCGCGGTCGGGGTCAGTGGCGAGATAGAGGCGATCGGCGCCCTTAAGCGCCTTGGCGATTTCGCGAACATGTTTTTGGGATTTGTCGTCGATTTGCCAACTCATTGAGAAGTCATCATCAGGACGGACAGATCCATCCTTTGGCGGCAAATCGCGGACATGCCCATAGCTGGCGATAACGGTATAATCGCTACCCAGGTACTTATTAATTGTTTTGGCCTTTGCCGGGGACTCGACAATGACGACACTGCTCATGGCGACCCTAATCCGTCAAAAAAACACGCACGCTATTCCATTTGGCACGGGAGAATTGGCACTTCGAGCCGCAATGTCAACTGGCGATCTGTTTTGTCACATAACATTCGCATGACCATCTGTATCGTCCGAACGACTTTGCGGGTACCAAGATGAGTGAGATATTATTATTCTAAATCAATGTGTTTAGGGTAAGTTTAAGGGATTTTGAAAAACGGTGTAATCGAAATACAAATTATCTTTAATTGTTGGGTTGAATTTCTCGAAGATGGGCGTCAACTGGTCAACTACCGAAACTGGGGCATTCAGCTCTAAGAGGGGGAATTTTCTTTCTCGCCAAATCGACTTTCCTGGCCGCGTATCAAGCGGATAATGTTCTCGCGATGGCGAATGAAAGCCAACAATGCTAGCCCGGCGGTTAGATAGGTGACAGGACGCGTGCTCAGGTGCTCAGCGAAGACTACCGACGCTGCAAGGGCGCCCATTGATGCGAGTGAGGAGTATCGGAACAGCCCGGCAATTAGCAGCCACGTCGCACCTGTCGCCACGACGACATGCCACGACGCGACGAGCAATACGCCTAAAGTCGTGGCCACTCCTTTGCCACCCCGAAATTTTAACCAAACCGGAAAATTATGGCCAAGAACTGAGCTGAAACCGGCGATTAAGCTCGCTTCAAAGCCCCAGCATACCATCACCACCCACGCCGCCGCCGCCCCTTTGCCAGAGTCCAAAATGATTGTCAGAAGCGCTAAGAATTTGTTTCCGGTGCGCAGGACGTTGGTTGCACCGATATTACCGCTACCAATTTGGCGAATATCCCCAAAGCCCGCCATGCGGGTGACAACCAAACCGAAAGGGATTGAACCAAGTAAATATCCACCGACGGCAGAGACAGCAAAGAGAGAGTGCGTATCGCTCAAGGCCTTTCATCCAGCTCAAAGACCGTGCGTCCGTCGATGACGGTGCGCAAAACCTGACCTTGAACCGGTCGCCCATCAAATGGAGAATTTTTAGACTTCGAATGAAGTTTATTATCCGTGACTTTCCAGCCTTTGTCCGGATCAAAAATCATCAAATCCGCTGGCGCTCCTGATTCTAGACGACCAGCGCGAAGATTTAAAAGCTCAGCCGGTTTTGATGTAATCAAACCGAGTGCCGTCAATAGATCAATATGGCCGTTGTGAACCAGTTCAAGGGTGACCGGAAGCAAAGTCTCCAAGCCTATTCCACCGGATGCCGCCTCACTGAAGGGGAGCCGTTTGGCCTCTTCATCCTGGGGTAGGTGATCCGAAGCGACCACGTCGATGGTTCCATCAACCAACCCGGCAACCACCGCCTGACGGTCGCTCTCGATGCGCAGAGGCGGTGCTAACTTAGCAAACGTCCGATAATCACCGACGGCCAATTCGTTGAGGGCGAAGTAGGGCGGCGCGGTATCGCAGGTGACCTTAACACCCCGTGCGCGGGCTTGGCGGATGACATCAACGGCTGCAGCCGTTGATATATGGG
>MDTD01005313.1_pt1 | contig 12432 bp, 10 predicted proteins | sample 811221 | NCBI WGS metagenome assembly MDTD01 (sample SAMN05326646, study PRJNA326480) | marine metagenome | isolation source: seawater | place: Pacific Ocean: South West | collected 2011 | reverse complement strand
TGCTGCCGGTGCTGCCGGCGGCGATCACCGGTGCGTCCGGCGGACGCGCCCGCCAGTCCTCGGCGAGGGCGGCGAGCATCTGGTTGCGGCGGTCGGCCTGATCGAGCGCGCCTTCCTCGGCGAGGATCGCCGGCCAGTGCTCCGCGAGGATCGCCAGGAACTCTATGGTGATCTGCCAGTGCGCAGCATAGGCCGCCGGCACGAGGTCCTTGAGCCCGTCGAAGGAGAGCCGGGCGGTGTGGATGCGGTCGAGCAGGCGCCCGAGCTCGCCCGCCAGCCGCACCGCCTGGTCGAAGTCGCCCTCGCGGGGTCCTTCGCCGCGCGCGCGCCACCAGCGCTCGACGAGGCTCGCCAGCAGGAGCTGGCGGCGCGGCCCGGCGATGGCCGGCGGCAGGTCGAGGCCGCCGCCGAGGTCGTCGCCGTCGTCGGCCGCCTCGCCGATCAGCGCCAGTTCCTCCTCGTCGACGTCGCCCAGCGGGCGCATGGCGGGAAGCAGCATGGCACCGCTCTCCGCCCGGCGCAGGAACGCCTCCCTGAGCGCCCGGCAAGCGCGCCGGGTCGGCAGCAGCACGGTGACGGCGGCGAGGCGCAGAGGATCGTCCGGCGCCGCGTACTGCGCCAGCAACCCATCGGCGAGCGCATCGACGAAAGGCACACCCGGCGGTATGGAGAAGATGCGAGCCACGATGGGCGGAAGTATAGCCCTGACGGGCGCCGTTTCGCGAGGGACAGGCGCCGCCTCTCCGTTCAACTCCACACGTCATCACCCGGCTTGTCCGGGTGATCCACGACTTTCGGCTCCGGCCGGACGGCAAAGTCGTGGATGGCCCGGCTAAACCGGGCCATGACGGCCGGAGATGTGCTGCCACTTCTTACCACCCGTCGTTCCCGCGCAGGCGGGAACCCATAGTCCATGCCGCTTGCTGGGCCCCCGCCTGCGCGGGAACGACGGTTGGACTTATTCCCCTACCGCTCGTCGAACAGGTAGGGCGAGGTCAGCAGGCGGTTGGCGCGCTGCAGGCCTTCAGGAGTCCCGACATGGATCCACATGCCGTCATGGACCACTGCCCACAGCCGGCCCGCGGCCTGGGCGCGATCGTAGAGGACGTTGAGGGAGAACGGTCCCTCCGGGCAGCCCTCGAACAGGCGCGGATGGAGAAGCTGCACGCCGGTGAACAGGTAGGGCGCGACCTCGTGCCCGCGGCGGCGGCGCATCCGCCCCCAGGCGTCGACGAAGTAGTCGCCATAGCCGCTGTAGCCGATGGCATGCGGGGTGCGGTGCACCAGCAGCAGGGCATCCATCGCCGCGCCGTTCCAGGTCTCGGCGAGACGCACCAGCGACGGCGTCGGCCCGTCGGGCAAGATCACGTCGCTGTTGTGGACGAAGAACGGCCCATCGCCCAGCAGCGGCAGGGCAGCGGCGACCCCGCCCCCGGTTTCCAGCAGCGCGGACTCAGGCGAGAGGACGATCTCGGGTGGAGTGCGGCGGGTGGCGATATGGGTCTCGACCATCTCCGCCAGATAGTGGGTGTTCACCACCGCCGTCCCGATTCCGGCCGCAGCGACCCGGTCGAGGGTGCGGTCGAGAAGCGTCCGGCCGGCCACCACCATCAGCGGCTTCGGCAGGTTCCGGGAGAGAGCCTTCATCCGCGTGCCGCGCCCGGCGGCCAGAACCATCGCATGGGTGGGCATCGTCACGGCCGCGGTCGTCCTCGCTTCTCGGGTGGAATGGTGGCGTCGAACCACGCCCGGACCGGCGCCAGGGCGGGATGCCCGAGGTCGCCTTCCAGGAGCCGCCAGACGCGGGGAATCAGATCGAGATAGAGGGGCTTGCCGTCACGTCGCGCCAGCCGGGTGAAGATGCCGACGATCTTGGCGTTGCGCTGCGCCCCGAGGATAGCGTAGCTCGCGCGGAAGCCTTCCTCGTCGCACCCGGCCGCGCGGCAGTAGCGGCCGATCATCGCATCGGCGAGGGCAGGCCGTACGTCGCGCCGGGCGTCCTCCAGCAGCGAAACGACGTCGTAGGCCGGCGAGCCGGCGAGAGCGTCCTGGAAATCGAGCAGACCGACCCGCGCATGGCCGCTGCGATCCGGGAGCCACATCAGGTTGTCGGCGTGATAGTCGCGAAGCACCAGCACTACGTCGTTTGCCCGCCACTCCGGCAGCACCGCCCGCCAAGCATCGTGGTAAGCGGCCCGGACGGCATCCGGATTTGCGCCCGGATCGACGGCCGGCCAGAACCAGTCGATCAGCAGATCGGCTTCGCGGAGATAGGCGGCCTCGTCATAAGGGGCGAGCGAGGCCGGCGGCGCGGCCCGGTGAAGGTCCGCGAGCAGATCGACCGCCGCCGCGTATAACGCGGGTTCGTCGCCGCCGGTCGCGAGGCAGCGGGTATAGGTGGCGTCACCCAGGTCCTCGAGGAGCAGCAGGCCGGTCTCCGCATCCTCCGCAAGAATGGCAGGTGCGCTGTACCCGAGGCCGGAGAGATGCCGCCCCATGGCCGCGAACGGCCGCACGTCCTCATGCGGCGGCGGCGCGTCCATCAGCACCGCCCGGCGCCCGCCGTCTTCGAGGCGGAAATAGCGCCGGAACGAGGCGTCGCCTGCCAGAGGCACGACCGCCACGCCGCCCCAGCCGGCATCGGCAAGGAAGGCGGAGATCGCCTCCCCTCGCTCAGACGGCACGGTCCAGCCCGCTCATCCGTCCCGCCCAGCCGCCATGGCCGGTGATCGTCGCCCGGCGCCCGGTCGCCCCCGTCCCCATCGCCAGCACGACGTCAAGGCGCTCCTCGGGCAGCAGGGCGCCCAGCCTGTCCGGCCATTCGATCAGCGATATCCCGTCCATGAACGCGTCTTCGATGGCGAGCTCATAGGCCTCCTCCGGCTGTTCCAGACGGTAGAGATCGAAATGCCAGATGGTACCCCTGGGCGTCGCATAGGTCTGGACCAGGGTGAAGGTCGGGCTGGGGACGTCATCCCCGCCGCCGGCCGCTCGGATGAGGGCGCGGGCGAGGGCGGTCTTGCCGGCGCCGAGAGCGCCGCCGAGGGCGATCACGTCACCCGGCACGACCAGTGCGGCCAGCCGTTCGCCCAGGCGTCCGGTCGCTTCGAGATCGGCGAGCCGAATCTCCCGCGTCTCACTGGGCAGAGCGTCCAACCGTGACCATCCTTTCGACTGCCGGCTTCATGCCGCCTCGCGATACCGCCCGGCGCGGTCGCGCGCAAGCATTGATCGGCGCCGGAGCGCCGCTATGGTAGCCGTCAGTCGCCAATCCGCTGGGATCCTGATGAATGACCGGTTCTGACCATCAGACCGATATCGCCGTCATCGGCGCCGGCCCCGTCGGCCTGTTCGCCGTGTTCGAAGCCGGCATGCTGAAGATGCGCTGCCATGTGATCGACACCCTCGCCGCGCCCGGCGGCCAGTGCACCGCGCTCTATCCTGAGAAGCCGATCTACGACATCCCCGGCTATCCGGAGATCGAATCGCAGGCGCTGATCGAGAAGCTGGTGGCGCAGGCCGCCCCGTTCGAGCCGGTGATGCATCTCGGGCAGCAGGTCGAGCGGCTGGAGCGAACCGCGGACGACGGTTGGCGGCTCACCACGTCGAAGGGCACGACGATCACCTGCCGCGCCGTGCTGATCGCCGCCGGCTGCGGCGCCTTCGGGCCGAACCGCCCGCCGCTCGCCGGCATCGAGACGTACGAGAACCAGGGGGCGGGCGTCGGCGTGCATTACCTCGTCACCCGGCGCGAGGATTTCCGCGGCAAGCGGGTGGTGATCGCCGGCGGCGGCGATTCCGCCGTCGACTGGACACTGTCTCTGGCCGAGGTCGCCGAATCGGTAACCGTGGTCCATCGCCGGGCCAAGTTCCGTGCCGCGCCCAGCAATGTCGCCGCGATGGAGCAGCTCGCCGCCGACGGCGTGATCGAACTGGCGGTCCCCTACCAGCTCGCGGGGCTGGAGGGCGACGACACCCGCATGTCGGCGGTGATCGTCGAGACCCTGGACGGCGAGGCCCGGCGGCTGGAGGCCGACACCCTGCTTCCCTTCTACGGTCTCGCCATGACACTGGGGCCGATCGCCGACTGGGGGCTCAACCTCGACCAGCACCACATCGCCATCGACCCCAGGACCTGCGCGACCAGCCAGCCCGGAATCTTCGCCATCGGCGATATCGTCACCTATCCCGGCAAGCTGAAGCTGATCCTGTGCGGCTTCTCCGAGGCGGCGATGGCCGCGCACGCCATGTTCCCGCTGGTCCACCCCGGCGAAGCGCTGCATTTCGAGTATTCGACGACCAAGGGCGTGCCGGGCGGCCACTGAATCCCCGTCATCGCGAGGCGCAATGCGCCGCGGCAATCGAGGCTGCCGATGCCGGCTGGATTGCTTCGCCTACGGCGCGCAATGACGAACATCTTGAGTCGTCGCCCCCGCGAAGGCGAGGGCCCGGCAAGCGGCACGGGCTATGGGCCCCCGCCTTCGCGGGGGCGACGCAACAGAGGGGCTAGAGGTCTACTTCCCCTTCAACCGCCGGGCGTGCTCCGGATTAGCCGCACCGTCCGGAATATGGCCTTTCAGGATCGATCCGACCTGCGCGACCGTCTCGAAGGCCTGATGGGCGACCGCGGCCGGCGTCAGACCGCCGATATGGGGCGTGGCGACGACGTCCGGCCGCCGCGCGAGGTGGGGCGAGGGCATCTGGTCGGGCGCGCGGCCGACGTCCATCGCCGCGCCGGCGATGCGACCTTCGGCGAGCGCGGCCTCCAGGGCGGCTTCATCGACCAGATTACCGCGTGAGACGTTGATGAAAAACGCGTCGGACCGCATCCGGGCGAAGGCCGCGGCGTCGATCAGGTTCTCGGTCTCCTCCGTCGCGACGGCCAGAGGCACCACGAAGTCGGACCGGGCGAGGAGATCCTCGAACGCGACCTGCTCGAGCGACGGGTCGTCGACGGTGACGTAGGGATCGTTCACCAGCACCTTCATCTTGAGCGCGCTACCCAATGCGGCGACCCGCCGACCGATGGCGCCGTAGCCGATCATGCCGAGCGTGCTGCCGGCGAGCTGACATCCCATGCGGGCCTCGGGCGCATGGCCGGCGCGGTATAACAGCGCCGCACCGGTGACGCTCCGCCCCAGATCGACCATGAAGCCGACCACCAGCTCAGCCACCGAATCGACGAAACCGGGGCTGGCATGGGTGACGAGAATCCCCTCGGCGGAGGCGGCGGTCACGTCGACGTTGCGAATGTCGACCGCACAGCGGACGAAGGCGTGGAGGTTCGGGAGCCCTCGGAACAGCTTCGCCTCGCCCGGCGTCATGCGGTCGGAGACGATGACGGTGGCATCGCGCGCGGCGTCGATCAGTGCCTCGGTCGACAACGGCTCTGTTGTGTCGTTGCGATCCACCGGCGCCAGCGCCTGCAGCCCGGCAAGCGCTTCATCGCCGTAGAACAGGTCGAACATCTCCGGCGCGTGGGTGAGGAATATCCTGCTCATGCAATCGCCCTTCTCCGCCGTTCCTGCCGCAGCCCTGGAATGATACTTAACTGGATCGAGGTCAATCGATGGAGGGCATCATGGCAAGCAGCGTGAAGGAACTACTGGCGGCGGCCAATCAGGCGGTACCGCGGATCGATCCCTTTAAAGCCAAGGAGATGGTGGAGAACGAGGACGCCCTGGTCGTCGATGTCCGCGACGGACCCGAGCTCGAGGCGAACGGCAAGGTTCCGGGGGCGGTCCACGTCTCGCGCGGCATGCTGGAATTCCGGGCCGATCCCGAAAGCCCTTTCCATAACGAGGCGTTCCGCAAGGACCGTCCGGTGATCGTCTACTGCGCCTCGGGCGGCCGTTCGGCCCTGGCCGGCAAGGTGCTGAAGGACTTCGGCTACACCAAGGTCTTCAACTTGGGTGGCTTTGCGGAGTGGACCGGGGCGGGACTCCCGACCGAGTCCGTCTGATGCGCCGACCGCGGCTTCTACCGGAAGCCGCGGTCGTCCATGCCGGAGCTTTGCGCCTACTCCGCCGGTGTCGCCGCCGTGGCGACCTCCGAATCGCGCACCAGCTCCGGCCGCTTGCCGCAGACGTAGAGGAAGACTGCGACGACGGCATAGGCGAGGGTCGCCATCGGCGTGACGCCGAGACCGTCGCCGACGCCTACCGCCGGCGCGTGCATGAACCCGAAATAGGTCAGCACCGCCGCCGCCGCGGTGAAGGCGGCCGCGGTGGTGAACTGGCGCTCGATCACGAACACGGCGATGGCGCCGAGGATCAGGCCGGAGAGAATCGCCCCGCCGCCCATCAGCGCCAGCCCGTCATAGAGCACGCCCATATTGGCGAGCTTGTCGATCCCGACCTCGGCGGCGCTGGTCCCCGCCGCGCCGAGGGCACCGTCGATCAATGTCTTGGCCCAGGCGGCGAGGTGAGGCGTCAGTGCCAGAACCACCGCCGGGGCGTGGTTACGCGGCGTCTCCTGGAACGCCTGTGCGCCAATCAGCATGCCGATGTAGAGAAGGATCGGCGAGATCGCCACGACCGGGATCAGGTCGAGGAGCAGCGACACGATCCCCAGCCACGCGAAGACCAGCACCACCACGCCCGTGGCCGCGGAATAGCCGATCCGGCCGCCCATCGACTTCCAGCCGGGGTGGCCGATATAGACGGCGTTGGCGAAGGGGCTGCCCATCATCGTGCCGATCAGGCTGAAGGTGCCTTCGGCGGCCAGAGCCTCGGTGGTGTGGTAGCTGTCGCCCGCGGCCTCGGCGCTCTCGACGTTGTCCATCGCCTCGACCAGGTCGTAGACGCCGAACGGGATCGCGGTCACCAGGATGACTCCCAGGAACTCGAAGCCCGAAAAGACGTGGCCGATCGCCGGGATCGGCACGGTGAAACCGATGCTGGAGAAGGCGGCGAACAGACGTTCGCCGCTCATGCCGCCGACATCGAGGCCGATCGCCGCCGAGCCCCAGGCGATGACCGCACCGACGACGATCGCCACCAGACCGGCGGGGATGTTCTTCGGGTAGCGGAGCCCGCCGAACCAGCTCACCAGGATGATCGCGAAGCACACCAGCCCGATGATCGAGGTCATGTACATCTCCATCGCCGGGCGCATGGAGATGAAGGCGATCGACACGCCGGCCAGGGTGCCGAGCAGGGCCGCACGCGGGGTTATGCGGCGGATGATCGGGGCGATGAAGCCGCCGCCGATCAGGATGAAGCCCTGGATGAACACCCAGGCCATGCCCGCTTCCCACGCCTTTACCGGGTCGCCGGTCTGGCCGAGGATCGGCAGCATGATCACCAGCACGACGATGAACATGTGCGGGACGCTGGGGCCCGAGGGCAGCGCGCAGACGTCGCTGCGGCCGGTCCGCTTCGCCAGCTTGTAGGCCATCCAGGCGTAGTACATGTTGCCGAAGAACAGCATCAAACCTACGGCAGGCAGGATGCGGCCGAAGGTGATTTCGTCCGGCATCTGCACGACGTAACGGAGCAGCCCGGTCAGCACGAGCATGTTCACGAGCACGTTGGTGCCAAGGCCGAACAGGGCGTTCCAATCGCCCGGCGTCCACAGAGCAGGCTTGTATCCCGTCATATCACCCTCCCCCTTCATCGCGGCGGCCGTCCCCTTGGCGCCGCCGCACCGGCGAACGTCAGCGCGCGGAGGAGAGCCCCGCGATCACCGCCGCCGAATCCGATACCCAGCCGAAGATCCCGCCTTGGGCGGCGATCATGCGGAGGCCCATCTCGTGAAACTCCGGGAAGTAGGAGCCACAGGCGTCGCCGACGACGATGCAGCGATAGCCGCGGTCGTTCGCCTCGCGCACGGTGGTGTTGACGCAGACCTCGGTGGTGACCCCGCAGACCAGCAGCGACTGAATGCCCCGGTTCTTGAGCATCGATCCCAGATCGGTCTGGTAGAACGCGCCCTTGCCGGGCTTGTCGATCACCGGCTCGCCCGGTTCGGGATAGAGTTCGGCAATGATGTCATGGCCTGGCTCGCCCCGGATCAGGATGCGGCCCATCGGCCCCGGCGCGCCGATGCGGAGCGAAGGGTCGCCGCGCTCCACCTTCGCCGGTGGCGCATCGCTCATATCGGGGCGATGCCCCTCGCGCGTGTGGATCACCAGCATCCCCGCTTTGCGCGCCGCATCGAGCACGGCGCGACAAGGCCCTACCGCCGTTTGCAGCCGCGCGACGTCGTTGCCCAGCGTTTCGCCGAAGCCGCCGGGCTCCAAAAAGTCCCGCTGCATGTCGATGATGATCAGCGCCGTCGCGTCGGGGTCGACGGCGATCGGTTCAGGCTCGGCCTCGATGGTCACTTGCGCCATGCCCGCCCCCCAATGCCAGGCAATCGTGCTGGACCAACCCATGCAAGTTATGCACCACCGCAATAGAGTCCGCGGAAATGCTCGCAACAGCGCATTGCCCAATACATGGCGAGAAATTCATGCATCGTTTGCGAGCAGCAAATGATCGCGCCATGGGCATTACGAGGATTGCGTCAGGACTTGAATCCGATGGCATGCCTCCTTGCGCATGAGCGGCGTCCCCGGCGAGGACGCGTGACTGTCTAACCTGAAGCAAGACGCGGGAGGCAGGACGGCGTATTGTGGGCCATCCCGCCCTCAAGGTCCGAGAGACGAGAGATGAGCTTGCAGTCCTACCGCGCATGGGACCCCGTGGTCCGATGGTTCCACTGGATCAACGTTCTGACCGTGACCGGCCTTATCGCCGTCGGCACTGCGATCCTCTATTCCAGCGAGATCGGCGCGTCCACGGAGGGAAAGATCCTTCTCAAGTCCGTCCATGTGTGGATCGGCTACGCCTTCGCGGCGAATCTTCTCGTTCGCCTGGTATGGGCGGTCATCGGCCCGTCTTCGGCGCGGTTTCGGGCAATGCTGCCCATGGGTCGCGGCTATACGGACGATCTCAAGCGCCATATCGGCGAGCTGGGAAGCCGCAACCAGCGCGGCTTCATCGGTCACACGCCGTTGGGTCGTCTGGCTGTGACCCTTCTGATCGTTCTCCTGGTCGTGCAGGCGGTGACGGGGCTCGTTCTGGCTGGGACCGACCTGTACATGTTCCCGTTCGGCAGTCGGATCGCGGAATGGGTCGCGGCGCCGGGCCTCGACCCCGCCGCTGTCATGCCGTACGACCGCGCCACGGTCGATGAGACCGCCTATGCCGCCATGCGATCGTTCCGCAGCCCGTTCGTCACCACCCACTATTACGCCTTTTACGTGCTGATGGTGGTGATCGTTCTCCACATCGCTGGGGTCGTGCTCGCTGAGCTCAAGGAGGGAGGAGCGCTGGTATCGGCCATGTTCACGGGCCGCAAGCTTTTCGAGCAGCGGCCGGTCGACGCGCCGACCGACGATCGAACGTAGAGGACCCGCCCGATCACGAATCACGTCTCGGGGCGAACCGGGATCAGGCGATCATGCTCTAGGCGCAGAGGCGTAGAATGCTAATCTGAGCACTATGAGCACAGCCCCTCTCCCCATGCCTCCGTCCGAACCGGACGGCGGACAGGTTTTCCATATCGCGTCGGAATTCGTCCCGGCCGGCGACCAGCCGACGGCGATCGCCGAGCTGATCGAGGGGCTGGAGGAGGGCGCGCGCGATCAGGTGCTGCTGGGGGTCACCGGCTCCGGCAAGACCTTCACAATGGCCCATGTCATTCAGGCGCTGAAGCGGCCGGCGCTGATCCTCGCCCCCAACAAGACGCTGGCGGCGCAGCTCTACGGCGAGATGAAGTCGTTCTTTCCGAACAACTCGGTCGAGTACTTCGTCTCCTACTACGACTACTACCAGCCCGAGGCCTATGTGCCGCGGAGCGACACCTATATCGAGAAGGACGCGGCGATCAACGAGCAGATCGACCGCATGCGCCATTCGGCGACCCGCGCGCTGCTGGAGCGCGACGACGTCATCATCGTCGCCTCGGTCTCCTGCATCTACGGCATCGGTCCGGTCGAGAGCTATGCCGGCATGACCATCACCCTGCGCAAGGGCGAGACCGCCGAGCGGGCCCATCTGCTGCGCGGGCTGGTCGAGCTTCAGTACAAGCGCAACGACATCGCCTTCGGCCGCGGCGCCTTCCGGGTGAGCGGCGACGCGGTCGAGATCTTCCCCTCGCACTACGAGGACCGCGCGTGGCGGGTGTCGCTGTTCGGCGACGAGATCGAGGCGATCGACGAGTTCGACCCCTTGACCGGCCGCCGCACGGTGTCGCTGGAGGAGATCAAGGTCTACCCGAACAGCCACTACGTGACGCCGCGCCCGACCCTCGACGAAGCGATCCGCCACATCAAGGTCGAGCTGCAAGAGCGGCTGGAGGAGTTCCGGGCCAACGGCAAGCTGCTGGAGGCCGAGCGGCTGGAGCAGCGCACCGGCTTCGACCTCGAGATGATGGCGGCGACGGGAAGCTGCGCCGGCATCGAGAACTATTCCCGCTATCTCACCGGCCGCAATCCCGGCGAGCCGCCGCCGACGCTGTTCGAATATCTGCCCGAGCGCGCGATCCTGGTCGTCGACGAGAGCCACGTCACGGTCCCGCAGATCGGCGGCATGTTCCGCGGCGACTTCAACCGCAAGTCGACGCTCGCCGACTACGGCTTCCGCCTGCCGTCCTGCGTCGACAACCGGCCGCTCAAGTTTGAGGAGTGGGACGCGATGCGGCCGCAGTCGGTGTTCGTCTCGGCGACCCCCGGCCGGTGGGAGATGGAACGGACCGGCGGCGTCTTCGTCGAGCAGGTGGTCCGTCCGACCGGGCTCCTGGACCCGGTCTGCATCGTCCGGCCGGTCTCCGATCAGGTCGACGACCTGCTGGCCGAGTGCAAAGTCATCGCCGCCAAGGGGCAGCGTGCCCTTGTGACGACGCTGACCAAGCGGATGGCCGAGGACCTGACCGAGTACATGAACGAGGCCAACATCAAGGTCCGCTACCTGCACTCGGACATCGACACGCTGGAGCGGATCGAGATCATCCGCGACCTGCGGCTGGGCGTGTTCGACGTGCTGGTCGGCATCAACCTGCTGCGCGAGGGGCTCGACATCCCCGAATGCGCGCTGGTCGCGATCCTCGACGCCGACAAGGAGGGCTTCCTCCGCTCCCGCACCTCGCTGATCCAGACCATCGGCCGGGCGGCGCGCAATGCGGAAGGGCGGGTCATCCTCTATGCGGATTCGATGACCGATTCGCTGAAGGCAGCGATCGACGAGACCAACCGGCGGCGCGAGAAGCAGGAGGCCTACAACACCGAGCACGGCATCACGCCCGCGAGCATCAAGCGAGCGATCGGCGACATCCTGCAGGGGGTCTACGAACGCGACTACGTCACCGTCGACACCGGCGAATCGAACGTCGTCCATCTGATCGGAAAGGACTTGAGGACCCACATCGCCGACCTGGAGAAGAAGATGCGCGCGGCGGCGGCGGACCTGGAGTTCGAGGAGGCCGCGCGGCTCCGCGACGAGATCAAGCGGCTGGAGAACGCGGAACTCGGCTTCGCCGGATTCACCGAGGAACCGGAAAGCTTCGAAGGCCGGAAACGCCAGAGCGGCCAGCGCCCCTCCAAGGGGCGGCGCCGCCGCGGCCGCTGAGGCCGGAAGACCGCCGATGCCTCGTAAGCCGAACGACACCGACACGATGCTCCGCGAGGCCGCGTCCGCCCTCTCACCGGTCGATTTCGCGGCGGTGATGGAGGAGATGCCGCGCGGCATCGTCATTTTCGACGCCGAGGACCGGCTTCTCTACTGCAACGCCGCCTATCGCAACATCCTCGGCGAGTCGGCCGATCTCCTGGTGCCGGGCGTGACTTTCGAAGGCATCTGCCGCGGCGCGGCCGACCGGGGCCATATCCGCGGGCTGGACGAGGCAGGTAAGGCGCAGTGGATCAAGGAGCGCGTCGCACGACATCAGACTTGCGGCGCTCCGTTCGAGGAGAACCTGGGTAGCGGCCGGGTTCTCATGACCCAGGAGATCCGACTGTCCAACGGTGGAATCCTCGGTATCCGTGCCGACGTAACAGAGCTTCACCAACGTCATCAGGATCTGCTGAACAGCCTCAGCGACGGGTTCGCCATCTTCGACTCCCAGGACCGGCTGGTCTTTTGGAACGACCGTTACGCCGATTTCTGCAATGGTCTTCCGAACATTCCGCGTTTCGGGGTCACCTTCGAAGAGATCGCCCGTGCCCGTGCCGACAACGGCTGGTACGACCCCGACCGTCCTGCCTCATCGAGCAAGGAACAGATCGTCGCCGCCCGGATGGCCGAGCATACGGCCGGCGCCGGTGAGACGGTATTGAAGCTCAAGGACGGGCGATGGCTGCTCGTTAGAGACCGACGCTCTGCCGATGGCAGCTATGCGGTCGCAGCGACGGATGTCACCGCGATCAAGGACCGTGAGGCGGCCTTGCGC
>MDTD01168164.1_pt1 | contig 12434 bp, 8 predicted proteins | sample 811221 | NCBI WGS metagenome assembly MDTD01 (sample SAMN05326646, study PRJNA326480) | marine metagenome | isolation source: seawater | place: Pacific Ocean: South West | collected 2011 | reverse complement strand
CGCTCCGACCTTCTGCATGAAAAACCGGTTTCATTGAATGACGGCCAATCTACGGATTTTGGCACAGCAATTGATTCAGAGCTTCCACCAATTCTCACGGCTATTCAGTTCAATCCTGATGCACCAGCCCGTAAGCTTACACTTAAGCCAGTCAAAGGATTGGCTTCCCTGAGCGCACACCTTGCAACAGAAAAGTTCGGACAGCTTTCCGGGGTGTCAATTGCCCATGATAACGGTACCGCATCATTGCGTATTGAGAAAAGCATTGATCAAGCAAGCATCCAGTCCAGAGAAACTTATGGCGGAGTCAATTTCTGGGATGACAACAAGCTGAAGATGCCAGATTACAGGCTGAGTCGGAACCTGGTTCAGAACTCTAGTTTCGAAGGGGGTTTCAAGTACTGGGGTTATTCACCATTAGGCCGCGTCACGGATATGTCCGAAGGTGAATTCTATACCTTGAGTACAGACAATCCAAACTCTGGTAATCATTGCATCCATATCCGAGGTGATGCGTCCCAGGAACCTGCCAAGCTGGCCACCTTTGCTATCCCAGTCGAACAAAACCAGGAATATACCATCAGCTTCTACGCTCGTTCCGACCGACCGATGAACCTCAATCTGTTTTTGCTTTATGACCGTTTTAATCAGGGCATGGTCAATACCGGGAAGAGAATTGAGAGCCAGGATTGGCAACGTTTCACCCATTCCTTTACCACAACGGGCCTGGCACTTTCCTTCTCTTTTGGCACGACCACCACAGGAAATATCTGGATTGACGACATCCAATTTGAGAAAGGAAAAATTACTGACTATACGAAAAAACCCCTTGGGGTATGCCTGGAAGTGGGCCATCGGGGAAATGTCGTCGAGCCGGGTACCGGGGGAAATGGTCAGTTCCGCTTCAATGGTACAGCAGGAGCTTCCTTCAAGCATGTCTTCGCAGTCTACGACTTCGCTGATAATGAAATTAAAAGTGGCTCGACCAAACTGACTCTTGATTCCAAGGGCTCTGCTACCTTTTCCACCCCTTGGATCGCATCTCTGAAGAACGGGCTTTACTACGTTCAGAGCACACTTATCTCTGAATCGGCCCCGATCCGAGTGTTTGATCGTCTGGCAATCATGAAGTCAGCAGCATCTGCTCCGACGAAATATCCCCTGATGTTCGCACAAAACACAGCCTCACGTTATCCAGATTGGAAACGTAGAGCGGAACGCTTGAGGTACTTCGGCCTTGATACCACACTTGCTTTTTCCATACAAGGTGGAGAGCAAGACAATAACACCTATAAAAAGACGTTAATCGATGCGGGCTTCAGCCTGGTGGGGTGCCTGTCGTCAGATGGTTACGATAACCCATACCGAGACAAAATCATCAAAGAACCTCGTGATGACATTTCACTGGAAAAGCTTGAGCAGCATGCTTATGAGCTGGCAAAGAAGCACCCGGAAATCACCATGTGGAAAACGATTAATGAACCACATATACTTGGTGATCCGTCTGAAATGGCCACCATAGTGGAATATGTCAAGGCCCTGGCAGCTGGTGCAAAGCGTTTCAATCCTGAAAACAAGATTATCACGCCAGATCCCTCCAACATGTACCCGCAATACGGTACAAGTTATATAGATACCTTTCTGGAATATGGCGGTGGTGACTATGTAGATGTTATCGGCATTCATCCTTATCGCCGTCGGCCTGAAAGCCCGGACCTGGATAAGGACACAGCCGCACTCCTGACGATGCTTGAGCGCCATAATAATAAAATGGAGGTCTGGTTTACTGAAGGCATCTATCACTGCAACTATATCCTGCCAAAATATGGCCTGAACGCTCACAATGGGTGTTCTTCAGACCATTTTCGCCTAACCAACTTCAGCTATCATATCGGCTGGGGAGAAAAGATTGCGCTGGGGTATACCATGCGTTCCTGGTTGATGAACCTGAAGTATGCTGACCGCGTTAAGATGTCTGTTGACTGGGTCTTTGCAAAACTATGTCGCCTTGATCATGAATATGCCCCCTTGGCTAAAGCGTTTGCACCGAATACCCTCAAACACATCCTTGGAATGGCAGAATATCGCAATGACCTGAAATTGGGCCCAGAGCTTCGAGGCTATGTGTTTGAGACTGATGATAAAGAGCCCATTGCAGCGATCTGGACCTACAATATGAGCGTCGATTCTAACCAGAAGAGTGGTATAGAAATCGATATTTCCTCCCTCCCCCAAAACATTACAATCATGGACTGCTTTGGTACCGTTGTGGAAAGACCGCAGAATAACAGCTTGCTGCTGACCTCTTTCCCACTCTTCATCAAAGGTGCCCCAAACTCCACACAAACTCTAAACGAAGCTTTCGACAAAACCCTTGTCCTCAGCGAAGACTTCAAGCGTTCACACATGTATGTGTCAGAAACTGGCCTGACGGAGCGGAAATTCACCCTTCGCAACATGCTGCCAAATCATAGCTTGAGTGGCAGCATCTCCATTGCTGTCGATGGTAAAAGTATTTATGCAGGCAGGATCAGTGTGGAGGGTGGTAACGAATGGACGCATGATTTTGCGGTAGAAGAGCGTGAAGGCAAACTCCAAAGCGCGTTGGTCGAAGCAGAGTTTCTTACTGATGGGCTCGATGCATCAGAGAAATTCTCCACCAACTCCGAGAGCCTTGGGGCCATTGAAGTCTCACATACTCTCACAATCGATGGAGATCTCTCCGACTGGCCAGCAGAAAGTAAGATAGAAATGGAACCCAGGCACAAGACATTCGCGCCCTGGGGTGAAAACAGCGCAGAAATGAGAAGGAAATACCCCCAGGGCGTTTCCTGGCAGGGAGACTCCGACCTTTCCTGTGTACTCTATATGGCCTGGGATTCGAAAAACCTCTATATCGGATATGATGTAACTGACGATGTTCTTCACCCTCATCCCAAGCTGGCCTCCGCCTGGCAGGGAGATAGCATTCAGATCTATTTTGATGGCTGGGCCGATGCCAAATCGCAATTCAAAACTGGCTTTGATGTCAATGACCAGGTCTTTGACGTCTGGTACAATGAGGGAAAAGCCATTCTCAGACGCGCTGTGGCACCTGAGCGGCAGCTAGCTTTCCTGGATGTAGGAATTGTGGATAGCGCCAGCACGGCCTTCTCCAGGACAGAAGGTGGATACATTGTTGAAATGGCCATTCCACGGCAAGACATCGCGCCAGTAAAGCTACAGAAGGGAAGTATATTTGGTTTTGCCACCATGATCAACGAAAATGATAAGGGCTACCGGCACCTGGGACTCACGTTGACCCCGGCAGGAACTGAACCCTTCCTTCGACCTCACCTATACCCCTCCGTCATCTTGAAGTAATTTCACCTGAGCTATAAGTCAGCGCGCATCTCAAAGGGCCTATTCAAAATCATATCCAGCCGGATAGGCCCAACCTATTTGTGGGGGCTCAAGGGAGGAAAGTCGTCCTTATCAGGTCGTGCTCAAGGTTCAGAATTAAACTTTTTAGATGCTTTCACCTTCTGCATCTGGACCAGCAGATAGTTAGCGGCACTTACCCCAATAGACAAAGGTGGCGCTTCGGGGACGTAAAGAACTTTTTCTGTTGGATACTCGCTGAATACGCTTGGAGCAGTTGTCCTGATATTGTCATAAAGCCCCTGATCATAAATCAGTACTTCTGGCTTTTGGGCATCAGGCAATACCCGTAAAGCCTGAAATAAGAAATTCATTCTATTGGCCCCGCCGTTGGCAATAATGGCTGTATATCCCCGCTCTTTTACCAAGTCTGCGATCTCACTGTACTGCAGGAAGTTTCCCACGTGACAATCTTCTATATTAAAGCGGCAATCATACTTCTCAAAAATAGGTTCCGATTCTGAATCTTTAATGAGGGAATAATCACCCATAAAGAGTACCCGCTTATGACCACGATCCATGATAAACTCGACGCGTTTCCGCAAGGGGTCAAAAACCTCAGGTACAAAAGAGCCGTCCAAGCCCAGGAAAATCGAGTTATACTGAAGTGAAACCAGGGCAAGTGGTAAATGGGGGTGGTTTTTGCGGAAATCATGAATTAAATCCAGATGCTTTGTTGGCGGATTAATCCAGATTACCCCCTTCATAAAATAGACATCTGCTAAGCCCAATGACTGCTCAGGGCGGGGCATTTGCAGAAATTGAATATCGTATCGCTGCTCTGTCAATGTATCCACTGTAGCACTGAGGATGCAATGGAATCCCTCCGCAGATCTCCGATACTCATGAGGGAAATATCCAAGCGTATCACCACTACCCACTATAAGGCCGACTTTCTTGGTACGCAGAAATTCCGGGATGATATAGTGCCCTTTTGAAGGAAAAGAAATCGCGATTGCCTCCTGCTCGATAAACTTCAGAGCTTTGCAGTAGGTCAAATGGCTGCATCCTAACATGACCGCCATCTTTCGCCCGGATGGTAACCACCCGCCATCTGTATAATCGTTTTCCCTGATATAGGCTTGGAGCTTTGCGATTATCTTTAAAAATGCCCGGGTCCTTACCTCACTCTTTTTGCTCATAAATACATTCCTGTTTTGAGCTCCAACATGCTGAAAACGACAAGCTTCAATGACTGAATTTATTTTAGCTCGGAAGTTGTGTGTTTCCACTTGTATTCAAATATAACAGACTATAAAAGGTCCGAATCGAATCAGCAATGTGAAATTGCCCCCCGGATTCATGCAATTGCTCCACTACACGCTGAAACGTTTTTACCATGCCTGCAGGATATGCCCAAGGCAGGGATACACAAACGATAGCATTATATCGTTTTATAAAGTATTGTATCGTCCTGAATCAATTTTGAAGTCTACCAAATCTGGTCGCATCTACTGAAAAGACCGAGTTGGCAACAGCATCTGAGAATAGATTCAGCATAAACTACAACCCGCTAGTGATAGGAATGCAAAGCATGGAGAACGTCGCTTCACCTCGTCAGGTCGTTTTTATTATGACCGATACTCAACGCAAAGATATGCTTGGTTGTTATGGCAATCCAGATATGAAAACGCCATGCCTTGATCGTTTAGCAGCACAAGGTATACGCTTTGAGAATGCCTACACCTGCCAGCCTGTATGCGGTCCGGCACGATCGGCTTTGTTTACCGGGACGTTTCCTCATTCTAATGGTTCCTGGGGAAATACCATGCCGATTGGCGACACAGTAAAAACACTTGGGCAGCGTGTTTCAGATCAGGATGTACGGGCCGCTTATATTGGTAAATGGCATCTTGATGGCGGGGATTACTTCGGTATGGGGAGATGCCCGGACGGTTGGGAACCCGCTTATTGGTATGATATGCGGAACTATCTGGAGGAGCTCAGTGAAGAGGATCGGGTCAGGTCCCGGGATATGAAGACCATGCAAGGTCCATCACTGACCGAGGAATTTACCTTTGGTCATCGTTGCTCGAATCGAGCTTTGGAGTTTCTTGAAGACGCCAGCAAGGATGATTTTCTGTTGGTGGTAAGCTACGATGAGCCACATCATCCTTTTGTATGCCCTGAACCATACGCCAGTATGTATAAGGATTATGAATTGCCCAAAAGTCCTAATGTGCGGGACTGTCTGGAAAATAAACCATCCCACCAGAAAGCGTGGGCCGGTGATCGCATACACACTGATCGTGATGCCTTGACACTCAAGCATCCACTCTGGTTTGGGTGCAATTCATATGTGGATTATGAAATAGGAAGGGTCCTAGATGCAATTGAGCAATTTGCTCCAGGTGCTCTGGTGATCTATACCTCTGATCATGGTGATATGCTGGAATCACATTGCCTGACCAATAAGGGACCAGTGATGTACGAAGAGATTACCAATATTCCATTCCTGGTGCATCTGCCAGGACATACTCCCGAAGGTGTAGCCAGCGATAGTCTGGTATCGCATATTGATATTGTACCAACAGTTCTGGATCACCTGGCTTTGAACGGATCTCCTGTTCTGGAGGGAAAAAGTCTGTTGTCTGTCTTTGAGCATCCAGATCGTGCCGTCCAGAATGAGGTATTTATTGAGTTTGGACGATACGAGATCGACCACGATGGTTTCGGAGGTTTTCAACCTATTCGCTGTGTATATGACGGGCGGTATAAGCTGGTAATCAATCTGCTTTGTGAGGATGAATTATATGATCTGCAGGAAGATCCGGGAGAAATTCAAAACCTTATTGATTCATCAGTGCATGCGACGGTTCGAGATGGTTTGCATGATCGTTTGCTGAGCTGGATGAATGATACTCGTGATCCATTCCGTGGATATTATTGGGAACGGCGACCGTGGAGAAAAGATGCCCGTCCGGCCACCTGGGATTACACCGGGATGACCCGTCAGCGGGAAGAAATTGCACACTATGAACCGCGGCAACTTGATTACAGCAGCGGTTTGGAAATCAAGGATGCAGTGCGCCGCAAGTAGGTGTACATTGTGTGACTATGTCGGATACCATCTCAGCACTTGACCGAGGCCTGAAGGTTCTCGATTTCCTTATACACGCTCGTAAACCTCGCACCTACTCAGCAATCAAGCAGGAGTTGCCAGGTATTACGGATGCTGCCTTCAGTCGTTTGTTGAAAGCGCTGGCAGGATCGGGCTACATCCAGAAGTTACCTACTGGACTCTATAGCTTAACGGATCATCCCAAAGCGTGGGGGCCGATGCTTCAGCCATTTGGTGGTTGGCGGGTACAAGTGGAGAAGGCAGTACAGGCTCTGGCGCGTGACAGCGCGGAGTCGGCAGGTATGCTTGTCTTGGAGAATAACCAGATCGAGGTGGTTGCTTCTCAAAGCAATCTGAATTCAATCAGTATCATCCAGGCTGGTGGACGGTTCTTTTTTCAGGCAGAACACGCAGCGGTTCTGGCGATATGTGAACATCTCTCGGACAGGCAAATAGAGCAGTGCCTTGCCTCCCCAATGACTGATATCAAAGATCGCCTGGAACTTGAGGAAGCGCTTGCTGACTGCCGCTTAAGCAGCGGTCTTTATGCAGACCGGTCCGTCATACGCCCGGGAATCAGCCGTTGTGCAGCTTCAGTTACAGTGCCCACGTCGCAAGGAGTGTTGCCGGGTGCCATTTTCATCTGCCTTACTTCCGAGCATCTTTTTGCCAACCTTAAAGTCCTGAGCGAAAAGGTTTTGCGTGCAGCACATCAATTGCAAGAGGAATTTACAGATTGCCCTGTGTAGACCTGGCGTCCATAGTACCTGCTCTCAACCTGCCTTGGCTGCTAAACTCAGCCTGGACTTCCAATTGTATGGAGCATCAGCATGTTTCTGATCGACCCCAAAACGATCACCATTGACCCAAAACGCCTGGAAACACTGAAAGATATCCGACAGGCTACGCATAGACGGCTGATTTTTTCACCGCGCCCGGTATCATTTACTCTGTTTGACCGGTTTCTCAGCACCTTTATGGGACTGGGTGATATCATGGCAATCAAAAATGCCCAGCAGGAAGCACAGGATGAGCAGGAAGCTACCGATTATCTTTCTAATCTTCGCAGAGCATTCACCACAGTGGTGGAAGCGATTACAGATGACTGGCGATTTCAGACCCAAGGGGATCTTTTTTTTCTGTTTCGGACGATTTCACCGGAAGCACATCTCAAGTCACCGAATCAATATCGACGTCATGAAATCACGATTGGGAAACATGGTTTACCTGCACCGGCTCAGCTGCCGTCGATCATGGAACTGCTTTTTGAGTATCTGATGGAGATCAGAGATCCGGTTATCAGGGCAGTTTATCTGCATCATGAGTTGGTTCGCATTCATCCGTTCATGGATGGCAATGGCAGAGTAGCGCGTATGGCTAAAAACTGGATTCTCATGTACGAGCTTTATCCGCCGGTTTTCATTCGAGATGTCAGAGATCGCGATCGATATATACGCACGCTGGAACTGAGCTTTACCGAGCTGGATGATAACCCGACTATTTATAATCCGCATACACGCGATTTCTTTAACCAGGAACTGGACCGTCTTACCAGAAGCCTGAATATCCTGAAAAGGGATGTGGATAAAGAAGTGCACCCCAATGAACCCGCACAGGTGGATACCACCAGGGACCATTGATGCTCTGCCGATATCGGCTTTGACGTCATTCTTTGGCGAACGCTAGCTATAACTGCCGTTTTATAGCACGTTGGCTGGCAATTTGTGCGCTTCCCCGGTAAACTATTCGCAGGATTGTTGTCAATTTAATTGTATATCGGAGCTAAGCATCCATGGGATTCTTCGACAAACTTCGCGGCGAACTTATCGACATCATTGAGTGGGCGACTAATGACCGCGACATCATGGTACACAAGTTTGAGCGCTATAACAACGAGATAAAATACGGTGCAAAACTGGTCGTGCGTGAAGGTCAGGTAGGTGTCTTTCTGAACGAGGGAAAACTCGCTGACGTTTTCACCCCGGGAACCTACACCCTTGAGACCCAGAACCTGCCGATTCTTGCAACACTGAAAGGTTGGAAATACGGCTTTGAAAGTCCATTCAAAGCAGAGGTCTTCTTTGTCAGCACACGGCGCTTTACCGACCTGAAGTGGGGCACTAAAAACCCAATCATGTTGCGTGACCAGGAGTTCGGGCCAGTACGCTTGCGGGCATTCGGCACCTTTGAAGTCAAGGTTAGTGATGCTGCGACTTTTATTCGAGAGGTGGTTGGTACTGACGGTTCGTTTGAGCAGGATGAGATCCAAGGCCAGCTGCGAAACATGATTGTCACCCGTTTCACGGATTTTCTGGGTGAGAGCAAAATCCCGGTCCTTGACCTTGCCAGCAATTACAATGAACTGAGCGATCTGGTTGAGAAGAAACTGATCGAAGAATATCAGGCTTACGGACTGACCATCACTAAATTTCTGGTCGAGAATATTTCGCTACCACCTGCTGTAGAAGAAGCTCTTGACAAGCGTTCCAGCATGGGGATTCTCGGTAATCTGCAACAGTATATGCAGTACCAGACTGCTGAAGCCATCCCCGATATGGCCAAAAATGAAGGCCTTGCCGGCGGGCTCGCAGGTGCAGGTTTGGGGGCCGGTTTCGGGATTGCCATGGGCAATCAGATGGCAGGTGCCATGGCACAACCTGGGCAAGTGCAACCACCACCATCTCCAGGTGCAGCACCACCGCCAATTCCACAACCTATCCAATATTTTGCTGTCGTAAATGGGCAACAGGCCGGACCTTTTGATCAAGCTGCTTTGCAACGCTACATGCAGGCAGGCTCCATTACCCGTGAGACCCTGGTGTGGAAACAGGGAATGGCAGCCTGGACGGCTGCAGGTCAGGTGCCGGACGTGGCAGGCTTGTTTGCCACTCCACCACCACCTCCTCCGGGCATGGGCGGACCTCCACCGATCCCAGGAAGCTAAGCATTATCTCAAGAGATGATTCCCTGGTGATAAGTGCTATTGACGTTACCGCCGGGGCAAGGATTTCCAGGTAGCGACTTGCATGTATGGAAGTCGCCTTGAAGATATTTCGTGGGAGGAAATAATGAGTGAGCGACAGTTCCCTTGTGAGCAATGCGGGGCCAACCTTAAATACGCCCCCGGTCAGGAAGTTCTGCATTGTGAATACTGTGGCCATGACACACCGTTGGAAGTGGATGAATCGGCTTCAGTAGTGGAGCAGGATTTTCATCAGGCTTTGCGGGACCTGGCTGGTACGGCTACAGAAAACAAGACTTGTTCTGTAAACTGCGGTGGATGCGGAGCACAGGTTGAATTTGATGAAAAGACCGCAGCCGATGAATGTCCCTTCTGCGGGGCAACCCTGGTAGCTGACATGGAAGAACGGATGGTCATCAGGCCGGAATCACTGTTGCCTTTCAAAGTTAGCAGAGATCAGGCACAAGCGTCTTTTCTGTGCTGGATAAACGGACTTTGGTTTGCACCTGGCGACCTTAAAAAGCGAGCTAAGGCGGACAGTAAACTCAATGGGATTTTTCTGCCACATTGGACCTATGATTGCGATACGACGACCGTTTATCGGGGCTCGCGCGGCGATCATTATTATGAGACGGAGCATTACACCACCACGGATTCGCAAGGTAAGACCGTCCACAGAACCCGACAAGTACGCAAGACGCGGTGGCGTTCGGCATCAGGAACTGTGTTCAATACATTTGATGATGTTCTGATTAACGCTTCGCATTCATTACCGCAAAAATATGTGCAGAAACTGGAACCCTGGGATTTACGAAATCTCGTTGCCTACGATGATCAATATGTCAGTGGTTTCCGTGCCGAAATCTACCAAGTGGGTTTGGAAGAGGGCTTTGGTCATGCTCAACAGACCATGGACCCCAGAATCCGGCAGACCGTTCGTCGGGATATAGGCGGAGATGAGCAAAGGATCAACCATATGCAGGTCGCTTATCGCGATATTACCTTTAAACATTTGTTACTGCCAGTCTGGTTGAGTACCTATCGGTATAACGGGAAACCTTTTCGCTTCATGATCAATGCTCGTACAGGCGAAGTTCAGGGCGAAAGACCGTGGTCTGTACTGAAGATTGTCCTGCTCGTGCTGGGAATTCTGGCTTTGGTAGGGTTGTTTGTGCTGGTGGCTGCACTCAAATCGACCCATTGAACGGGAATTTAACCATCTATCTGGCCCTGCAAGAGCCTCGGAGTGTGGCAAAACAGGGGAGTCCGTCTATAATAACCCTTCAGCGCTTTCCCGTAAGTTCACTCAATGAGGTCTTTGAGACATGCCAGATGCACGTATTGAGGTGGCAGACGATGAGAATTTCTCGCATATCCGCCTGATTGGACGCACCACGTTTGCCCTGAGTCATAGCTTCAGTGAATACGGTATGGCTGTCGTTGAACGGGTCAATCATATCAGTATTGACCTGTCTCACTGCGAAAGCATGGACAGCACTATCATGGGTGTCATGGCCAAAATCGGTCTGGCTGCTCGCCAGAAAGGCGCCGTGGCGCAGGTTGTGAATGCTGATGAAAGATTGCAAAAGCAACTCAACAGCCTTGGTCTGACACGCATACTCGGATTCTCACATACCGAAAGCGGCGATAATGAATGGGTTTCATTGTGCCAGGCATCGGTTGATTCCATGCCGAAAGGTGCCACTCAGGAAACAATTCTTGAGGCACACGAAACCTTGATGGATATCGATCCAGAGAATATTCCGAAGTTCAAAAACGTCGTGGAATATCTACGAAAAGATCTCAATAAATAAACCAACATTTGATTCGTCAATAATATACCACGCTGCTACCCACCTGGATATGCAGTTGTTTCAGCAAGCAACCAAAATACCTTCCAAAAGGAAATTCCCCTATGATAGTCCGCTCGTTCATGATCGCAGCCGCAGCCATGATGCTTGGGATCGCAGCACATGCGCAGTCAAAAATCGGCACCATTGATATGCAAAAAGTTTTTGATGCGTATCACGAGACCTTGCAGTTTGAACTGGATATGCAGACAGACCCGGATATGAAGTACCTGGAAGATCTGGATGCCAAGCGTCGTCGCCTTACAAACAGCCTGAATGATCTTATTCAGCGTGCTTCATCTGTGGCTATCTCCGAGGCAACCAAAGGGGAACTGCAGGAGCAAGGCCGCAAACAATCCCTGGACCTTCGTCAGACCGAAGATGATATCAAGCGTATCCGTCGCAAGATTGAGGGCAAGAAGCGTACCAAACGGGAAGAAATCAGCAGTAAGCTGATGAACATCGTCTCCAAATATGGCCATGAAAATGGTTATGACATGTTGATCGACAGCTCTGGTAGCACCTTGAATGGCATTCCTACTATTTTGTTTGCCAAGCCTGGTATGGATCAGACTGAAGCTATTATCGCCCACGTGAATGAAGGCCAGGAAGAGCACCTGAAAGAGATCCAGACTGAAATCGACCGCCTGACCAAGAATGCTACTAAATCGTCGCCTGCCGAAGCCGCTGCTATCGAAGACACTGGAAACTAAATATCCGATTGGGCAGGAGAGTTGACATGGCAGAATTGACGTCTGCACAGATAGCTCTGGATATTCAGGGCATACTGGTCGGGTCTGGCGACCTGGTTGTCTCAGAAGTCGCATCCCTACAGGAAGCTGGCTGTAGAAGTCTTTCTTTTCTGGGGAACGAAAAGTATCGAAATCAGGTGATGCCGTCAAAGGCTGCTGTGGTGCTTGTGCCCGAAGATTTCAACGAAGAACCGCCAGAGGGGCGCGCTTTTATCAAAGTAGGTAACCCCTCTGAGGCCTTCTCCCGCTATGTCGTCACCTTTGCTCCTCCACCAATCGTGCATAAACCCGGTATCCATCCCGATGCAACGGTATCTCCAGATGCAAGAATCATGATTTCTCTTCTGTTTTACATCTGTCCGAGTCGGAGCGTGCCTTCTTCCGGGAGG
>MDTD01164025.1_pt1 | contig 12434 bp, 10 predicted proteins | sample 811221 | NCBI WGS metagenome assembly MDTD01 (sample SAMN05326646, study PRJNA326480) | marine metagenome | isolation source: seawater | place: Pacific Ocean: South West | collected 2011 | reverse complement strand
TTTTTCAGGCTCCTGAGGATTAGCTTCTGCCATTTCATCCGCTTTTTGCTCAAACTTTTGAATTCTTCTTTGAGCTGTTTCTATCATCTTAGATTTTACAATACCTTCAAATAATTCTAATCCTTTTTGAAAATCTTCCTCGCAACCAATATATAATTTGAGAATTGTCTCTCTGGTTTTTACAGTTAGTTCATCTAATTTTTTGTCATTTAATTCAGGATTAACAGTAAGAACTTTTTCTCTTTTTTGTGGGTCAACCCAAAATGAAAACAATTGTTTAACAATATGAAGGAGAGATTTCTCCATTGCTTGAGATTTAGCAATCATTTGTTTAATGTGCTCAGCATATTTTTTAAATAATTTATCACTAGCTTTTCCAATGTAAGATTGTTGCCAAGGACTAGAAGTATCTTTACACAATTCTTGATTATGAAAGTCTTTTAGTGGGATATCTGCGAATTTATTTATTTCCCATTTTTTTACAACAACACTAATACCCTCAACTTTAAAATCAGTTTTCTTCAATAACCTATCTCTATCCTTTGGGTTTTTGAATTTAATAAATACTTTATCTGGAGTTTTTTCTACAAATATGACTTCTCCTATTTTTGAACTAAAATATCTACCAATAGTCATTTCGTCGCCTTCGGGCATATTTTCAACAATAACACCGCATTTATTTGGGAAGCATTCTCCTCCAGTAAAAGCAACATAGAATTTTTCTAAGTCATCCATATAAACTTTTCGACCTTCTTCACTTACTCCTACATATTTGCCATCATTAAAGTTGTATTCATCATAATAAAGGGATTCCAATTCAGGAATACCAGGTTCATCTGATAGATTTTTGGTTTCCGTCGATGCAATAGGAACTTGAACATCATCAACCATACTACTTATTTTTTTATTCATATCGCAATTTTTTGCTTTTAAAACAATACCATTTTCAGTATTTTGTCTAGGTTTAATAGCATTTATTCTAGATTGACACAAGTTGTTATATCTTGTTTTTATGTCTGTTCCTGTAGGTATTTTAGACCTTTCCTGAAAGCTAACTGTTTGTTCAATACCATTTTCATCGCGATAAGTATATTTTGGATTAATTGTCATAGCAATTGCGGCAAAAATATGTGCAACCCTAACATAAAATCTCGCAATACCAATACACATTCTTTTTTTTCTAATATGAGAACTAACATCAAGTCGGTCCAAATTATTTTTATCTAAATATAAAACATTTCCTTTTGCCATTTTATTAACCTCTATTCCTTGTTTTGTTCTCTGGTCTAAATATTCAATCTCCATATCATTTAAATAATGTTTTATAACTTTCGAAGTAAGTATGACTAACTTGTTACAGTAGTCAGGTTTATGTAGATTTTGTAAATCTTGAAAGTTAGCTTGTGTAATATATTTGGCTGCAACATAACTGACAACATTTTCAAATTTCATATCGGCAATATCATCCTCTGATTCTTTAGAATTAGTATTAGAATTTCTTGAATTTTGATTACCCATTATATGTAAAATATATATATATTATAAAATTGAATTAAAAACAAAATTTTATATATTAAATTAAATGGCTACAATGAATTTGACAAATACTAGACAAACAAAAAGAAAACCTAATAAGAAGAAAAATTTATCAAAATTATGGAGTGCTTTTGATAATGAGAAAATGGACAAGACAAAAAAATTGGAACTACACTATAGTAAATCAGATGTAAGAACTAGAGAATTTTGTGATTTATGTAATTCAGCAGTTGCTTATCAGGAAAATAAATTGCTAACTTGCACAAATCCTCAATGTGGTATTATATATAAGGATGTATTAGACCAAGCAGCTGAATGGAGATACTATGGAGCGGAAGATAGTAGTATGGTAGACCCGACAAGATGTGGTATGCCAATAAATCCACTTTTGCGAGAATCATCATATGGATGTAAGGTTGTATGTAATGGTCGTTCATCGTATGAAATGAGAAAAATAAGAAGATATACTGAATGGCAATCAATGCCTTACAAGGAAAAAGCACAATATGATGAGTTTGAAAAAATTAAAGCGCTTTCTAGACAGGCAGGTATTCCAAAAATAATAATCGACGAGGCATTAAGGCAACATAAAAAATTATCAGAACTTAAAACTTTTCGTGGATGTAATAGAGATGGAATAATCGCAGCATCAGTTTATATTGCAGGAAGAATTCATAATTACCCAAGAACAGCAAAAGAAATAGCAACTGTATTTGTATTAGATAATACAAGTGCAACAAAGGGGTGTAAAAATGCAGTTAGTTTATTAAATAAAATGGAAGAAGATAATAATACAAATGACAAAACAAAATTTCACCAGACCAAACCAACGGCATTTATTGAAAGATATTGTAGCAGATTAAATTTAAATAAGGAATTAACAATGGTTTGTAAGTTTGTAGCAAGGAAAATAGAACAAAATAATATAATTCCAGAAAATACTCCTCATTCAGTAGCAGCTGGAATAGTTTATTTTGTAGCTCAAACATGTAATTTAAATATTAGTAAAAAAAATGTCAACTCAGTAAGTGAAATAAGTGAAGTAACAATAAATAAATGTTATAAAAAACTAGAAAAAATGAAAGAAGATTTAATTCCAAATGTAATTATAAATAAGTATGCCGATTAATATATAAAAAAATTTAGTTAATTTTTATATATGTTAAAGACTTTTAGAAAAGGAGAAAGTTATGAAGATTCGTTAAATTTATCTGGTGAATATGACACAAAATCTTTAAATTTATCTCAAGTAATTGAAAAAAAAAGAATACTGCTACTAGTAGATTTGTATGACTGGTGTTTTTACAATATAGCTTGTATAATAAAAAAACAACTTACACAATTTACAATTGATATTTTAACAGTGAAAGACTTTTATAATAATATTAGAACTGTTTTAGCGAATCCTTATAATATTTATGTTTTTTTTTATCCAACAACTGGATTAGAAATGAGTGAATTACAGTATGTTAGAAATGTAGGAAAATATAAATTTAGTTCACCCTCTAAGATTTTTTGGTGTATGTATGATAATTTTGTTTGGAGAATAAAAACAGACTATCATCAGGGAAGATTAGAGCTGGTAAGAAATACAATGGCAAAATGGATGGATATCTGTGATGGTTATTTTTGGGGCTCTCCCAAAATAAGGGATAATATGTATGATATTTTTAAAATAATAAAACCAAATGCATCCTGTATGGATGGAGTAGATACAATAATGTTTAATTATAAGGAATATAATGAAGATATTTTAACAAAAAAAAAAATTAAAAATCGGATGGATTGGAAACAGTGATGCAAGTCAAAGTGGGATACAAAAAGGTTATAGAGAAATAAAACAATATGTAAATGATTTATCAGATAATTTCGAATTTTGTCCGTTAGATAAGCAAATAAAATTTATACCCCACAATGAGGTGCCAAATTACATTCACGGAATCGATATTATAGTATGTTACAGTACCTGTGAGGGAACTCCTAATCAAATATTAGAAGGTTCAAGTTGTGGTAGGTGTTGGGTATCAACAGATGTTGGGATAGTTAGTTCTTTATATAATACTATTGAAAATAATCCAATAGGTATTATAATAAAAAAAAATGAAAAATCTTTTAAGGAGGCATTAATGAAGTTATATAATAGTAGAGAATTAATACGAGAATATGGAAAAAATGGAAGAAAAGCTATAGAAAGAAAATGGAGTTGGAATTGTAGATTAGAAGGGTTTAAGCGTATATTTGAGCAATTTTAAATTAATTTATTTATGATTTCATTTCTTATATTTTGCCAATATTGGGAATTAGCCGCTCCTTTATCTTTATCTTTTGCACCAGCAGTAACTTGTTCAGGATGACATCTATACCATAATAAAATATTTGGTAAATTTTTTATAAAACCGTGTGTTTTCAACATTCGTAATTCTAGCTCAAAATCTTCAGCCATTTGTTTAAGATTTTTATCATAATTACCTGCTTGTAAGACTTTAGATTTTCTATAACAAACAGTAGGATGATTAATAAACCAATGTGACCGTATATTTTTGTATTGTTCCCAAGAAATGTCAGGATGGTTTGAAATATTATGAACTTGTTCTTTTACATTATAAAACATAGCAACTTGACCACCACATATAGCAATGCCTGGATTTTTTTTCATATAATCTAATTGCAATTGTATTCTATTTGGAACCATAATATCATCGCTGTCCATTTTTATAATAATTTCATTGTTACACATTTCAATACCTTTGTTTAGAGTAAAACCAATTCCTTTATTCCCATCATTTTCATGATAAATAACTTTTACAAATCTAGTTGTATTTTCAAATTCATATAACATTTGTTTCAAAATTTTAGTATTCAATTCATTAGAACCATCATTTATCCAAATAATTTCAAAAAATATATGTCCTATTTGATTTTTAATGGAATTTAAACAATCTTTTACATATGCTGCTTTAGTATCAAGACTAGAAATTAATATACTTACTTTTTCAGTGGGTTCTTTCAAATGGTCGGGTAATTCTAATGAATCCATTGTAGCATAAGATTGTTTTGTAGAACCCCATTCTTGATTAGCATATATTTTTTCTCTCCCATTATAACTACAACCAGATACGTGAATAGGTAAAAATAAATAAGATGGTAATACAGTAATATCAGGCCAACTTTGTGCGTGATATAATCGTGTTAGCAAACCTGGTCCAACTGTTCTCCACGCCCTTTTTCCAGTTCTTGCTACATTTATATCATTATTTTTAATCCATTCAATAGCTAATCTGGGTAATTCGTGTTTTGGAGGGAAAGCCATAGTTCCAGTAGCAATAAGAGGATGTGTTGCTGCAAGCACATCATCGTAGTTTCCTGGAGGACACCATCCGGCATTTCTAACTTTTTCATTTTCATAACCGACAAATGCTTTATATTTTTCTACAAGATAGGTTACAGGTTCAATACAATACGCATCAGCATCAACAAAAAATCCTCCGTATTCATATAATAATTCCCATCTTATAATATCTGCCTTACCATTAATTTCTTCCATTTCGTTTATTTTATGAACGAGTTTAGAAACAAAACCTCTTTTTTTAAATTCTGCTTCAGTCCAACGAATATATTCAAAATCTTCTTTTTCGTGAATATTTTTCCAGGTATTCATAAATTTAGTCGGTGGTTTTTTTGGTCCAATCCATAACTGGTGAATTATTTTTGGAATAACATCCATATTTAAATAATATAGTTTTACAATATTTAAATAATAATAATACAAAAAGCTATTTTGATTTAAAAAAATATGGAGAATGTAATTATATGAGTAATTTTAATTTTGCAGAGGAAATGGTTTTGGGAAAAAAGCATGTAAATATAGTAAAATATGATAATAATAGTTACGATTTTAGACCTTTTGCTAGAGAGTGTTTTGATATTGAAGACTTATGCAAAGTTCATTTTAATAACCCCAAATATGATAAATTTGTAGAGTTTAAGACAGATGTACAAACTTGGTATCATAAGACATTTTATACTTATTTGGATAGTGAGAAGGGTAAAGCAATGCAAGCTTTATATGATAAATTGATAGTAGATGTTATACTACCATATTTGGGTATTAATGAAGCATTAGTGCAAAAATTCCCCTCATTTAGAGTTCAATTACCAGATAATGTAGCAGTGGCAAAAATACATACTGATAACAGTCTAGGACATCCGTTCGGTGAGATAAATTTTACATATACATTTACAGAAATGAAAGATACAACATCTATATTAATTGAAAAAATGCCAACTTTTAATGAATTTACAAAAATTCAAGCAGACGAAAATAGTATAGTATCATTCAATGCAAATTTATGTAGGCATTATAATGAAGTAAATAAAACGGGTAAAACTAGAATGAGTATGGATTTTAGAATATTACCACTAAACTATAAACCACAAGATGATGGATTTAGTCACACTTCAAATAAAAAATTTGTAGATGGTGGATATTATAAATTATTTAAAACAAGTTAAAAAAATGTAGATATTAAAGTTATAAATGTCATCTTGGAAGGTATTTTTAAGAACATACAGGGAAGAAAGAAGGTTTTCCTCAAAATATTTTGTTAGGTCGAAAGTAAAGAAGTTAAATGAATATTTGGGGAAACATAACTTGTCGGGGGCTGTATTATCAGTAAGTGGTGGAGTAGATTCGGCACTTACATTAGCATTGCTTAAACAAACAGCAGAATTGCCTAATAGTAATTTAAAAAAAATATGGGCAATTAGCCAACCTATTCATAGCTCTGACTGGGCACTAGCTAGAGCAAAAGAATTATGCGAAAAAATGGAAATAGAGTTAAAGATTATAGACCAAACAGAATTATATGATAATATTACAAAACTAGTTAGTTCAGTAACAGATGTAACAGAAAACAAATTTTCAGGTGGTCAGTTGAGAAGTTATATGAGAACACCAATAAATTATTACTGTGCTCAATTGTTATCTCAAATGGGTTATCCTGCAATAGTAATGGGAACGGGAAATATGGATGAAGACGGATACTTAGCTTATTTTTGTAAGGCTGGAGATGGTGTTGTGGATGTGCAGTTAATTGCGGATTTACATAAAAGTGAAGTATTTAAGTGTGCTGAGTATTTAGGTGTTCCAGATAGTATTGTAAAAGCAAAACCCAGCGCTGATTTATGGGATGGACAAGAAGATGAAAAAGAATTAGGATTTACATATGATTTTATTGAGTTTTATACAGGTTGGTATTTAAAACTGAATGAGGAACAAAAAAAAAAATTTTATAACACAATTAAGTGATAATTCATATAGTGAATTTATCCAATTTGAAGAAAGATGTGTCTCTATTCATAATAGAAATAAACATAAAATATCAGGAGTAGTAAATTTATAATGCTATAACTTTCCACAAGACAATGTATGTTTGATAATATAAATTTTAATGACATAAGTGAATTACTTATAATAAAATAAATATTTAAAGATTGAAAAACAAATGTCTTTATAATGTCTAATAAAAATGTTACAGTTGTTGGTATTGGCAGGCTAGGATTAGGGTTAGCATTATTGATTGAAAAAGCAGGGTTTAATGTTTGTGGAGTAGATATATTTCCAAGTTATGTGAAGGCATTGAATGAAAAAACATTTAAAACAAAAGAACCAGAGTATGAAGATTTATTAAAAAATAGTAAAAATTTTAATGCTACTACTGATTTACTAGAAGGTTTAAATCATTCAGATATAATTTTTATTATTGTTCCAACGCCCAATGGAGGAGGAGAACGATTTTATGACCATTCTATTTTATCAAATTTGTTATTGAAAATTAATAAACATAAAGTAAAAAATAAAAGTTTGATAATAGGTTGTACTGTAATGCCTGGATATATACGAGATATTGCGAAATTACTTATTAAAGATTGCGAAAATACAACTGTAAATTATAATCCTGAATTTATTGCACAAGGAGAAATAGTAAAGGGGTTTAGAAATCCGGATATAATTTTAATTGGAACAGAGGATGATACACTAGGTAATAAATTAGAAGAAATTTATAAAAATATTGCACAAACAAATCCAAGATATTGTGTTTTGACACCAATAGAGGCGGAAATGGTAAAAATTTCAATTAATGGATTTATTACTACAAAATTATCATTTGCAAACATGATATCTGATGTTTGTGATAAATTAGGAGCAGATAAAAACAAAGTTCTTAAATCAGTAGGTGGTGATTCTCGTATAGGAAATAAATATTTTAATCCCGGTTATTCGTTTGGAGGACCTTGTTTCCCTAGAGATACAAAAGCTTTAAAACAAATAGTTGATTCAGTTAGTATTAATAGTGATTTATTAGTAGCAACAACAAAATACAATGAGGAACATTCTATATTTCAAACAAATCAATTATTAGAACAAGGAAAAGAAGAATATGTCATTGAAGATATTTGTTATAAGGAAGGTAGCAAAATCCCTATTATAGAGGAAAGTGCAAAATTAAAAATAGCTAAAAATCTAGTTAAAGCTGGAAAGAAAGTCACAATAAGAGATGATTCTCATATGATTGATGAAGTGATTAAAGAATACGGTAATCTTTTTGAATATGTTACAAATGAAATTTAAAGAATAATTATTATATTTATTATATAATAATGATTATTTTAACTAATTGTTCTGGTTTTTTTAGTAATTTTTTTAAGGTTTTAAATTGGGAATTAATAAATCATGGAAATACAATAATTGTACCTTATTTTATTACTCGTTCTGTAAAAGAATTGACATGCACTTATTCAAATATAGATAGACATATTTATCCTGAACGTGAAAATATATGGGAATTAATGTTTTGTCCAATTCGTGAATATAAAAAAATACAACTTAATGACCAGAAAAATATATTTGCATGGGATTATCCAAAATATAATAATTGGGGGCAAACGTTTCCTTATCCTCTAAATCAATTTAAATGGGGTTATATTTTTTGCAACTATTCGATTTATGTTCATCCCTTATTACCCAAAATTAGAGAAGTATATCATAATTGTTATAAAAAATTTAAATGGACACAATATTTAAACACTCATATAGAAAATAATTTAAAAATAATACCAAATCCAAAAAAAACAGTTGCTGTATTTATAAGATATCAAGCCCATTACAACAACCTGAATCTTGACAAAGATTATCAAATTAATAAGATTATAGAGGAATTAAAAGTAGTAATGGAAAATTACGATAACTTATTTTTGGTAACTATAATTAAACCATACATTGATAAAATTAAAAATATTTTTGGTGATAAAGTTTGTTTTTTATCTGATAAAAATATATCTGAAACAGAAAATCATGATTGGGGAGGATTTCACGACGCAAAGAAAGGCGTGTATATACCTGATAAAAAATTAGATTATAAAAAAGAATGCGTGCAATGTTTTACTGATGTATATTTAGCATCTACTTGTGATTATATATTAGGTGGTTCAAGTAATATGTTTTTAGGTGCTCTTATTATTAATCCAACTGTTAAATTTAAAATATTAGATATTTTCAAAGAAATAAATGGAGCCTAAGAAAGATTTTATTATCCTGTATAAATTATATAAAGATTTTGGATATATAATTTATATATGTCATATATTATCAAAAAGACAACGGAAATTATCATTAATTCAATGCAGGACATTGATAACTATTTAAAAACACAAGATACTGAAAATTGCAATATAGTAAATTATGCTTGGTTAGAATATGGATTTTATCCAATATTTTTTAATGAATTGTTTAATGAATTTTTTAGAACTTGTTCTGGTAAATTTATAGGATTATGCTTTGAAGGACACGAAATATTATATGAAGGAAAAGTAGATGATTTATTAATTTTAAAAAACTTTATAGATACAACGAAAACTTACAAAGACAATAAAGAAACACCTTTACTAATTAAAAATATGACGTCTATTCGCGATAAGGGGATTGCATTTTGGTTTACACTAAGAAATTTTAATGAAGATGCTTACTTGCAATTAATTTATAAATATAAATTCAAAAATATGATTTTACCAATAGGAAAAACCATTCCGTGGGACAATGGTTTATTTCCCGGATATAATTTTAAATATGGTATTGGAGAAAATAATTTTTATACACCTAAAACATTATGGAATACCGGTAATCTTGGATGGGATTTGAATTTATGGAAACATTATAATTTTCCAAATATATCTAATTTTAAGACAAAAGAATATTACACATTATTTGTTAAAAATACCTGGAAAACAAGAAAATATAATTCTAAAAATATAAAAGATTATATGGTTGGTAATGATGGAATGTCTGGGGAAAAAGGATATGGTTTTGTCGATATTAACTTTTATAAAAATTTACTAACCTATTTTATAAATAATAATAAAAAATTAATAATTATTTCTGATTTAGTTCAATATCCTATTCCAAAAACTGAAAATATTGTTTTATTTAATATGGTAGGCTTTTTTGATATTAAAAAATTTTGTTCTATTGTTCATAATAGTCGCATATTCATAACTTCATCAACCTCTCCATTAGATTTAGCTTCTTATTATTGTGATACGCATATTGTTTGTTTAAATGATAAACAAAAAAAATGTTCTTGGGTTCAAAAAGTTCTAAAAACAAAAAATAAAACAGCCATATCGTTTGATATGGAAAAAGATGACTCTGCAATATTAGAGAACTTTATTAATAAATATTAAATTTAAGTTATTATAAATTGTATTTTTCACCATTTTCAATGGTATATATTTCTTCTTCTTTTAAATTATTTATGTCAAATAAGTTTTTAGAAACAATATATAATTTTCCTACACCTATAGTGCCTGGTCTTAAAGACTCGTGATAACTTGAACTTCTATTTTTATAAAAATATATATGTTCTTTCAACTTAGATAAACTTTCTTTTACAAATTCTATATCATTTGGTTGATTATTATAATTATCAAATTGAAATTTTCTGTTTGGAACTTTAAAATCATCTATTATTATAATAAATCCTTTATCATCATCATTATAATTTTTTGCTATTATATTTATTTCATTTAATAATGGCCAATAATTATCCCAATGAGCATCTAAATAAAACAAAGGAGTTTTATATTTTTCCTTAATTTTAGGTAATAAAACTTCCAACCATTTTTCACTACTCATTTTTGTGATATCAATATTATCTTTATCTTTAAATTTATTCAAAGAATATGAATACCATTTATCTGTTATTTCTACTGTAAAAACCTGTTTTAAAAGTTTAGCAAACCATTCTGTAGTACAACCGGTATAAGTACCTGTTTCTATACAACACTGTATATTGAATTTTTGTATTAAATTTTTTACTGTTTTTTCTTCTTCGATATCCTTGTTAAAAGAGCCATTTTTCATTATACAATATTATTTAAAATATATTTAAATGGTTATATTTTAAATTAAAAAGTTTTATTATTAATGATTTCTGCAATTCTTTTGTGTAACCATTCAATATTTATTTCTTTTTTTCTTGTTGATAAATAATAGTCTCCAATCGCTTTATTCACACATAATCCATTATTTGTATACCATTCATTTTTCCACATACATAAAGGTGTATATAGACTTATATAATCATAGGGATTATTTGATATTTTATAAGGAAATTCTTTTAGTTGTTCCATTAAATCCTTTCTTACAAATGTTATATTTCCAGTAAAAGATACAGGAATATAATTTTTTTTAAGACCTAATTTAACAGCTGATATAAAACTACACCCTTGTGCTACTCTACCCGGCTTTTGCTGCCTTAGTAAATCAATATTGTATTCTGTGCTAGGTTTTCTTGGTAATTCATCAAAAACAGGGTCTCTATAACTATTTACTTCAAATATTACAATTTTGGGATTAAATTGTGTCATATTTTCCCAAACATAATAGTCATCGCAATCAATATCGATTGATAAAATATCAAAATCTTTTTCCATATTACTTTTTTCTAACCATTTATCTAGATTATATTCCGCATTATTAAATAATACCATACCGTTCTTTATTTGTACATTAGGGTAAGGTTTATAATTTTCAACACACAAATTATACCTATTTTTATCTGCTTCAATCGCTAATCCTGACCAATTTTTATTTTTAATCAAATTAAATGTGTTACTAGAAGTAATCCCATTAGATGCACCAAATTCACAGAAAGTTCCATTATTTATATTCAATTCTTTTGTTATTTGTTCAATTATACCATCTTCTCCATTCTGAGAATATACATTTTTACAAAATTTATGATAAGTGTTTTCAGGTAAGGGGAAAGGCCATTTAACAGGATTATCACTAATACTTATTGACATATAGATATATATAATTCTTGTATTTAAGTTTAAATGATGTTTATATTAATTACATACAATCCATTCTTTCCTAGGATTATGCCAAAACTTATCATAATATACTTCACCATCACTTAATAATGCAGCAACATAACTAAAACTACTTTTAGATGTAATTAATATATCTGCTCCTACAAATTCGGTAAATGTTTTTGGAAGAGGCTCATTTATATGCAATTTTACATCAATATTTTCATAAATTTTGAAATCTTCTAATTTCCCCTGTGAATAAATATGAAAAAGTAACTGCTTATTTTTATATTTTTCTTTTATTACATTTATAATATTTAAATAAAATTCATGAGGTCGTGGAGATGATGGTCTATTATCGTGTGAATTCGTTCGCCTAACATGAACAGCCACATTTACTTTATCATTTTTGAATACATTTCTTTCTTTATTTTGCCAAAAATAACTTTTTATTTGTTTAAAATATTTGGAATTACACGCATTATCAATATTTGCTTCAAACCAGTTCCGGAGAGGTATATAATTCA
>MDTD01134556.1_pt1 | contig 12435 bp, 5 predicted proteins | sample 811221 | NCBI WGS metagenome assembly MDTD01 (sample SAMN05326646, study PRJNA326480) | marine metagenome | isolation source: seawater | place: Pacific Ocean: South West | collected 2011 | reverse complement strand
CGCATCATGAGCCGCTGCTCATCACCGACGAACTCCGTGCTCCAAAGACACCACCCAACTTCCGCTTCACAATCGCCGCGTCCCAGATCAACCCGTCGGCGATCCCCCGGATCAAGTTCCGGCGCAAAGACAACGCTAAGCGACTCATTGCGGACCTGCTCTGCGGCCACTTTGAGACTAACTGTACCATTTTGCAGGGTGACGATCTCAATCCATTCGGGCTCCGAAATTTCGAAGGGACCAGGACGTCCTTGGCAGTCAAAGTCAGCTTGATAACCACTGGGAAAGCGAAGAGCGCCGGCACCTTCAGGGTTCAGTACGTGAGGACTGGATCCCAAGCGAGATTGCCCCTGAATGTCTCGTCGACGCCAAACCGCACTGCCGGCTCCACGAAGTGCGTAACCGCTACCGTACGCCGGTACGTACCGGGGACGTGGGATCAGCGTGCATCGGGGGTTTGGGGTGTCGGCCTGGGGCACCTCGGCATGGAAACGAACTCTCCCCTCCAACGCAAAGGTGACAATATCGAGGAACCCGTCACCGTCAAAATCAGCTCGTGCCATGGCTCGGCTCGCGTACGTGCGGTCCTCATTTTGTGAATCGAGATGATCCGAGAGTGACAGCCCGACCTCCTCGCTCAGAACTTCAAATCCCCCCTCCCGCTGAAGAAGCACAGCATCGTAGTGCAAAGGAAAGCGGTCTAAGTGAGGATCAGGAACCATTCCCTGACTGACGAGAAGGTCGTCATGACCATCTCGATCGAGATCATCGACCAAAACCCCCCAGGCAAATAAAAGGACGTCTTGGGCATGAGACAGGCCTCCTCCCAGGGAACCGATAATCTCACTGAACACACCGTCCTCGCTAAACTTCATCAGTCGATTAAATCCCCAATCGCTGATGTAGAGGTGCTCGCCGCGGTCTTCGATGTGGATGGCTCCCACCCCCATAAAGCTACCGTAGGAGCGATCGCCTTCGCCGAAAGTCCACGGATCGTAATCGCAGCCTTCATCGGGAGCGCAGCGTCGGTACAAAAGGGGGACAGGAAGCATGTGTTGAATGGTTGGTCGGAGTCCATCCAAGGGAGAGCCCGGAACGCCATGGGTCGAAAATGTATCGTTGAGCACGAGAAGGTCCTGCAAACCGTCATCGTCGATATCAAGGCCACCGAATCCCAACGTGGAGCCAGGATCGGCCCAAGCGGCAACCGCTTCTCGCTCAACCAATTCCAACTGCCCTTGATCGTTCTGAAGGAAGGTCATGTTCACCATCCGAACCAGATCGCCCATGTTGGCGCCGATCTGGCAGCCTAACATTAAGTCGATTCGCCCATCCATGTTGAGGTCTTGCGGCAAACCCGCCCCGACGACACAACGACGACGAGGGTCGTCTTCCTCCAGTTGATTGATAAGGTCTGTGACTGCGGGCTGCGGATGAAAGCGAAGGAGTCTCGCCCTGTAGTTTCCCAGAACAACCAACTCATCATAGCCGTCGCCTTCCAAATCCAGGGCAACTCCAGCGTGCAAAAACGCATCGTCCATCGGACAACCAGGAGCCCACGGACGGAAGTCCAAACGACTCGGCACAGAGACATTCTCGTAGATGCATGGAGGAGATGCGTCCCCACCGGCACGAATACGACTCCCCATGAAGAGGTCCAGATCCCCGTCAGCATCCACATCGAGGAGTGCCCCACCAAAGCCATAACCTGTGGTCTCGCCAAAGGGCAGTCGGCTGTTGTGTGATGCGGCGTAGCCCGGGAACCGTCGTTCAAATAAAATCCCATCGTCAGTGTTGGGACGGCGTACGCATCGACTTTCCACACAGCGCTGCGAGCCATCACAATCGTCGTGGACTAAACATTCACCCTCGAAACAAAGGCCGTAGGAGGAACAGTTCCAGTCGTTGCCGCAGTCAGGCGCCTCCTCACAAGGCGCCGTCCCGACCTCTTCACAACGACCTGAAAGACAGTTTTCACCGGTTTCACAATCCCCACGCACTTCGCAAAATGGGGCGCGGCAAACCTCTTGGTCACAGATCTCAGGTGATGCACACCGTTCATCGCTCCCACACCCGGGCTCGCAAAGACTGTCCACACAACGCTGGGCTAAAGGACAGTCTGCATCGACCTGACACCCAGACCGACAAATACCGATGCCCTCGTCGCAAAACTCCCCCTCCGCACAGGGGCAAGCATCCCAGCAATTGTTTTCAAAACACACCTGATCCGCAAGACAAAGGCCCTGACAGGGCCCCGAGTCGCTGGGCACGCCTCCATCCATAACCACAGACAGACCGGCATCTCTGCGGTCCTCAGCAGCAGGACAAGCAGAAATCAGAATAACCAGCGCAAGAAACAGTTGGGCTTTCATGGTATGAGGAGTGTTAGTGGACCGGACCAGGGACAGCAAGCGGAGTCACTTTCCAAAATGGTTTGGGAACGTGAATAGTCGACTGCTAAGTTTCAGGCTAAGCTGCGATCCATAAGAGGGACAAACGTTGTGGTGAGAGCATCGATACAAGGCTTCGTCCTCGGCTTCGTTATGCTGGTCGCCTGCGAAACCCCGACCGAAGCGCCGCCTGATGCTGGAGCGACAGACCCCTGTGCAGCATGTCTTGAGACGGAGCGATGCGATGACGGAATGTGCGTGAACACCTGTGATTGTGCTGACGATGAGCGCTGCGATGACAGCGGGCGCTGTACTCCGGTCTGCCGCACGGATGCCAGTTGTGATCTGGGTCACCGTTGTGAAGCCGGTGCCTGTATTCCTGGCTGCTCCGGTGACGAACGGTGCCCCGATGGTGCAATTTGTGAACAAGGGGAGTGCCGCTCACGACAATGTAGCGACATCAATGATTGTGGTTCAGGACAACGGTGCCTGGATGAACGGTGTATCCATCATGGCGAGGCATCGTGTACCAACGACGGCGACTGTGGCAAGGAATGGAGTTGCTCCTCCTACGGCCTCTGTTTCGAGGGTGAATGTTTAGTCCACGACGACTGTGACGCCTCCCAAAGGTGCCGATCGGGTCGCTGCCTATCCAGGATGAATCCCCCACTTGGCGTTCAATTCGAACGACGCTTTGTGCCCCCGGTCACCGATCACTTGAGTCGTGAACCGTTAGGCGCTTTTCGGGGCTACGGCCTGGGAGGGGCGCTGTTCGACTTCGATGGCGATCACGACCTCGATCTTTTCGTAGGATACCGCCAACGATTGTTGGAGCGTGACGACGAAAGTGCGCCCTGCGTTTATGAAAATGTCTCCATCCCCGGCAATCTGCGGTTTCGACCCGCTGAAAACTTCTGTGGCTTTGATCTGGGTCATGTCAGTTCGGGCTTTGGGTTGGATGTCGAGGGGGACGGCTACTCAGAACTGCTCGCCCTCGGCGAAGGGTTTCTCCAACTTTGGCGGTTTCATCCTGAAATAGAGGTGATCGATCTCAACGCTCGACTCGCCGATGATGACCCACGAAAGGAGTGCAATGCCGGCGCCGTGTCCACCATGGACCTGAACTTCGATGGCCGATCAGACCTGATCATCGGCTGTCAAATGCAGAGTCTAGATATGGACGACATGCCTGATCGAGACAGCATCTGGCACATCCCGGTGCTCCAAAATCAAGTCTTTCTACAAACCGAATCTGGGGATTTCACGCTGACGAATGATCCCACGCTTATCGCACGGCAAGGGGATCGTTATGGCCTCGAAGATGACGGTTCTGGGCTCGGACTTGGGCCTATCGACATCGATCGGGATGGCTTGCTCGATTTGGTCGTCGCCAACGACACCTTTTCGAGCGTGAACTCAGGGGCAGATCACATGCCGCTCCCCCCCGGCGGCGTCTACTTTCGCTGCGGCCCTGCAGAAGACTGCACGTGGACATGGAGAGGACTGGGACCAGGATATGAAGCATGGGGTAGCTTCATGGGACTTGGTAACGTCCATATCGAAGGGCTCGGAGATCATATTTACGTGGCTGACCTCGGGCCGAACCGTGCAACTCGGTACGACAACCGTCGACCCATCGACGTCGGCCGAACACTCGGCATCGATATCGGCTACAGTGGCGACTATGAATTGTTTGCTTGGGGTGTCGTTATCGAGGACTTTGACCGAGACGGTCGAGACGATATTTACGTCAGCAATGGCTCGGTCCCCTCACCACGAGTCGGGATCTTCGAAGCACACTATGATGGATTTTTTCTTCAAGAGCCCGGGGGATCGTTCGCCAGCATACGCCCCGAGGAGGTCGGTTTAAGTCTTCACGACCAGATCGATGCGCCGGGAAGTGATTGGGTCTATGCAAGTCGTGGAGCCGTCAAAGCGGACCTGGACAACGACGGCTTTGTCGAAATTCTCACCCTGCCCATGGAAGGGTACATCCGCATTCACTCGGAGGTCCCAACTCGGGCGGATGTCCCCCCCCGCTGTACCATCGTCCCCAAGCCTCGGTACGTACCTGCATACGGCTTTGGTTACGAGGTGGCCAGCGCCCAAGAGAACGACTGGCGCCGTCGGGACATGCAGGGACAACTTCGCTTTGGTGCAAGTCCTTACATCCTCAGCACCGAGAACCGAGGGCGCTTCAAGTTCCCCAGCGGCGCCATCGTTGATTTTGACTGCCTAGGCGGCGCTGGACCCGTTATCGCTGAAGAACCCGAGTGGATCCGTTTTCTATACCAGGAGGACGTCACCAAACTCAGGCTAACAACTCAATGGACCGGACGGGGCATCCCGCAACTCCGAGTCTTGTTCGACTCACCGACAGGCGCTCGAGAGGTGGGTACCTTTCATGACGGTGTCGGATGGGATTTAACGCCCCGAGCCGATGAGCACCGCTTGATGTTAAAGATCGATGGACGCTGGCTGCCCCGTTGGTTTCCGACTCGCCAGGAGCCATGAAGCTGCTGCTAAGATTCTACCCCGCTGTAATGGCTATGGGTTTGACCGCTTGTCCCAGTGCAGAGAACGTGCGTCTCGAGACGAGCCCTGATCCGCAGCAGGCTGTCGACAGTGGCATTTTGGCGCCGCTCGATAGTGGTAGGCGAGCGGACAGTGGGGCGGTTGCCATGGATGCCGGAACCGAAAGGTGCAGCGCTGAGCGGCCCTGCAATGATGGGTTCAAGTGCTCTGTCACCGGTGCTTGTCATTCCATGGATTGTCTCACCCACGCCGATTGTGACCCCTCCGGTTATTGCACCGAAGGACGCTGTGGTCGGCGTCGCGAGCGCAACACTCTGCCTCGGTTCCAGCGACGCCAGGCGGGGGCCCTGACAGAACACCACAGCGGCGACCATTATGGACGCCAATCGGGAGGTTATGGATTTGGCTTTGCCTTGCTCGACTTCGACGGCGATCACGATTTAGATGTCTACGTCTCGACTCCCTACATTCGAGGCGAGCGGAGTCCGAACTGTTTGTACGAGAACCGGAGTCGTCCAGGCTTTCTTCATTTCGAACCTGTCCCTAATCACTGCCGTTCAGACCCAGGAGAATCGGCCGCGGCCGCGGCCGTTGATCTGAACGGCGATGGTCATCATGAACTCATTCGATTCGGTGTGGGTCTCACCGAGTGGATCGATTTCCGCAGCAACACTCGAACGGATTTGCTACGCCATCTTCCGGAAGATCACCCCGCTCGTCGGTGCTTAGGTGGTAGCTTCTCCTCCCTGGATATCGATATGGATGGCAGGGTCGATCTCCTGGTCGGTTGCCAGTTTGGAGCGCATGTCATCCAAGAAGCGATGGCAACCCTCGAGGAAACACCAGACCTTCACTATCATCCCCTGCTCGGTGGCACCTACAGGCGGTGCTTGCCCGGTGAACCCTGTCGCTATGAGGAACTTGGGCTCGGCTTGCCGGCTTGCGATACAGGATTGTCTCGGGTTCTTTCGGGGTTTAACGAGCGCTGTCTTCTTGAAGACCGACCCGACAATGCCCTGCGGTTTGTCGCCATGGAAAATCGCTGGTGGCAACAGAACGAGCGAGGCGGGTTGGAGTTGATGGAAAACCATGGAAACCTTGGCTTTCTGCGGGATGATGGGAGCGCCCTTGGAATTAGCGCAACTGATCTGGATGACGATGGTTTGCTGGACATCATCATTGCCAATGACAGTTTGATGGGTATCGCTCGTATTCATGCGCAAGAACAGGACTTCATCCTGTTAAGCGATGAAGGACCCAACCGGCTGTTGAACTTTGCAACACGACCGGCTGAGGAACATGCCGTTTCCATGGGGCTTGCAGACCCGGGTACGGCTGCGAACCCTTCCTTTGCCTGGGGGATTGTCGTGGATGACTTCGATCTGGATGGCCGAGATGATGTCTTCCTTGCTCAAGGCCCCCTGCCAGGACTCATGAACGGACAACCTCAAGCCAGTTGGCAAGCTCATCAAGATCGAATTTTCTTACAACGAGCCGACGGATTTGAGTCCTTTGACCAAGAGGTTGGAATCGGACAAGCGAGCACCCTCGACTCGATGGAACCGACCCGTCCTTTCTCCAGTCGAGGCGCCGCAAGAGCAGATCTGGATGGCGATGGTTGGCTCGAGATTCTCGTGGCTGGTTTGGAAGGAAAGCTTCAAATTCATTCGGAACAACCGCTACTCGACCACCCGCCCCGATGCCACTTAATCCCTGTCGACCGAATCGTTCCCGGCTTTGGGCTTGGTCATGCGGTGGCGAAACCGAATCGACGACGCTGGGTCCAACATGATGTTCAAGGTCAGCATCGGGTCAGCACATCACCGTGGATTCTCGCCCCCATGAACAAAGGCTGGCTTCGGTTTCCGTCGGGAGCACAAGCGCAGTTTGACTGTCAGGGTCAGGCAGGTCCCCTGGTCATCGAAGAGCCGAACTGGATTGAACTGGAGGGCGATCTCCTCACGATTCGCCCCACCTGGCTTGAAGCGCCCCCCGCATTCATCTTTCTGCATCCTGAAGGTGGAGAACGCGCACAAGTTTACCCCATCGAAGCGGGGCGATTTCTGTTAACCGACGAGCACGTCCTCAAAGACGTTCCCTTTCTCCTCCGAATTGAAGGACGATGGTTGGCCCGATGGTTCGTTCGTTCACCCTAACCGCGCTCGTCCTGGTGACGGCTTGCCCGACAGAACCGGCGTCTTCGGACACGGGTCCGCGGGTTCTCGATGCGGGTCAACCGTCCGATGTGGGCTCCATGGATGCGGGCACGGTGAGCGATCCAGATCACTGCGAAGAGAACAGTGACTGTCGGGATGACCAACGCTGTTCTTTGAGAGGTCGCTGCTACACCGGGGACTGCTATGAACACGGGGATTGTTCACCCGAGCAACGCTGCTCGAAAAACCGATGCATTCCTCGACCAGAAACGGAGCTTGGACTGGTCTTCGAGAGACGCTTCCCGAACCCCGGCTCTTCTCATTTTAGCCGTTTTCCCACCAACTTCAGTGATGGTTTTGGCGGTGCGCTCCTGGACGTCGATGGGGACGGGGATCTCGATCTCTATCTGGGCAGCCACGTGCCTTTCGACCTTCAACCCGAAGACCGACCTGCTTGTCTCTACAGCAATGAAAGTACACCGAGTGAGCTCATCCTTGAGCCAGTGGAAGGTCACTGTGAAATCGCCCCCGGCTTTCGGGAGGGGGGTCAGGGAATTGATGTGGACGCAGATGGACGACATGAACTGCTCATCACTGGCAATCGGACGCTTTTGCTACAACGCTTCTATCCAACGGAAGAAATCGACGATCTGTTGGCCGAAGTGCCCGATGACGACCCCCGGTCCAATTGCAACGTGGCGACCGCCTTGCCCATCGACCTCGACCTCGATGGTCGCATCGACTTGTACGTTGCGTGTCAGACCAACATCCGGGCATCGGGCCCCCAAGGGCATGTCTGGATGTCGAATATTCCGATGCGGCAGACAGCGGATGGCAGCTTTCAAGTGATGAGTGGCTACCCCTGGGATGATCTGGTCAACGGTGGCAACACCCTTGCCATCGGTGCCGTTGATATCGACCACAATGGCATGATCGACCTGGTCCTCGCCAACGACAGTTTCACCACGTTAGCGATGCCGGAGTTGGTCTCGGATACAGCACCTGGCTTGGTCATTCTACGTTCCGGGCCCGATGAGGATCTTCCCTATCCACTGCTCTTCTTCGGTCAGGGCAATGCACAAAGCGGGTCATACATGGGCGTCGCCAATCTGTTCTTGGAGGGGTTTGGCGATCATATATTTTTGAGCGACTTCGGTCCGAATCGTCTTGTTAGCTGGGATGCAAACCGTCGCCCGGTCGATCGTCGAGTCGAATGGGGTGTGGATCTCCCCGGCAGCGTGGACGAACAGTTACTCTTTGCGTGGGGAGCCCTTGCCGATGACTTCAACCGGGATGGTAAAGACGACCTCTTTCTCACCCAGGGAATCGAGGAATCTCCGGGGTCAACATCTACCGGCGAAGAACACTTCGACGTCATTTTTCTGCAAAGAGAGGGGCGGTTTGAAACCTATATCGACGAGGTGGGTATCTCCCGTCACGACCATTTAGACAGTGGCGATGATGAACGGTTTTACTCCAGCCGAGGCGCCGTCAAAGCCGATCTTGATCAAGATGGCTACTTGGAAATTATCGGCGCTGCATTTGAAGGTAGACCAAGGTTTCACAGCGAAGTCCCACTCCCATCACACCATCCAAGATGTACCCTAAAGCCCATCGACCGCTACGTGCCCACCTTTGGGATCGGGCATGCCTATCGAGACCAAAACAGCCCATCCTGGCGGCGATGGGATGTCTCAGGTCAACTCTACTTCGGAACCAGTCCTTGGCCCATCGTCCCTTGGCAGACGGGTCGTTTTCGGTTTGCCAGTGGCTACGAAACGGACTTTAATTGTGCGGGTCAACCAGGGCCTGTCGAGCTTCGAGAGCCCGAATGGCTGGAACTCAAAGACGGAGAAATCCACCTGGATTTACAATGGATGCTGGCGCCCCCGAGTGCCGTGAAGATCGCCTATCGTTCCGACCAAGAAACCCGGATTGAAGAACATTCTCCCGCACCACGCCTTGCTCTCGCTCCCCAACCGGGCGAGCATAGCCTCATGGTCGCACTGGACAGCCGATGGATCGCACGATGGTTCGAACTCCCCTGATCTTCGCGATGATTTGTGCCTGTGCCCAGGAGGCTCCTCGGCACGACATTGGCACTTCGGCTCTGCTCGATGCTGGAATCTCAAGCCCCATCGATGGTGGCTCTGATGCCGTTGACGGTGGTATTGATGTCGCCGTCCCATTTCCCAGTTGTGAAGGATGCAAACCCACTGCCTGCGATCAACAAAGTGACTGTTCAGAAGGAGAGCGTTGTCTTGTTTCTGGTCGATGTGCAGTCGGTGATTGTTGGAATCATGGGGATTGTGAGGCAGACCAGCGCTGCTTTCAAAATCAGTGTTTAAGTCGCCCTACGGCAGAACATGGCATTCTCTTTGAGCGTCGGTTTGCGGAACCCTTTGCCAGCCATCATGGCTACGAAACCAATGGCTATGGAATCGGACTTGCTCTGCTGGATTTCGATCGGGACGGTGACCTTGACCTCTATCTTGCGAGTAATCAACTGGATGGGAATGGGTCCCCAGCCTGTCTCTATGAAAATCAATCAACGCCGGGAACGACCAGACTTCGGGCGGTCGAGCGTCTCTGCCAGCCCCACGACACCTTCCTAGAAGAGCGAAGTAATGCGAGCGCCATCGACCTCGAGGGCGATGGGTTTCATGAACTGCTCATCATGGGCAAAGGAACCGTCATACTGGAACGGTTTTATCCGGTCGAAGAACGGATTAATCTCTTGCGAAAGCTGCCTCGAAGCGACCGACGAGGTTACTGTTTCGCCGGCGCTGCCCTGGCGCACGATTTCAACTACGATGGCCGAATCGATCTGTACATTGGCTGTCAAACCGAAGCGCGTACCGAACGCAACCCGGAAATGCGTGAAAACATCCTATTTTTGCAAACACAGGATGGTCAACTTGAGCCCGAACCGCGGGAAAATTGGTACCTGCTCAATGATGAAGGCTCAAGCCTCGGGCTCGGTGCCATCGACTTCAATAATGACGGCTTGCTCGATATCCCGGTGATGAACGATACTTTCACCCTACGGGGCTCAATTCAGATCGCATACGACTTGAACCCTGGCTCGATCTTGTGGCGTTGTTCTCCCCTAAGCGATCTCTGCGTCTTCAACAGCCAACGCTTTGCGCGCGGTGATGATGCATGGGGAAGCTTTATGGGCCTCGGGCACCTTCACGTCGAGGGTGTCGGAGATCATTTGTTTATCTCCGAGTGGGGAGCGAACCGTCTCGTACGCTTCGAGGATCAAAGACCTGTCGACTACTCGGCCGATGCACGGGTCCAGATCGGCATTCATAACGGCACCTGGATCTACAGTTGGGGGGTCATCGTCGACGATTGGAATCGAGATGGGCGTGAGGACCTCTTCGTGAGCCAAGGCATCGTTCCTGTCCCGGGTGATATCGGTGGCGCTGACCATCAAGACACGATCCTTATCCAGGGTGAAAGCGCTCGCTTCACCAGCTACAGCGAAGAACTTGGCATCGCGATGCCAAGTCACGTGGACTCCCTGAGCGATGCGGTCGTTCACAGCAGCCGTTCCGCGGTCAAGCTCGATTTAGATTACGACGGGTTCGCAGATATTGTGACCGCTCCTAACGAGGGACTGTTCTTACATCACGCCGAGGTTCCCATCCGCCCCGCCGTTTCCCCTCGATGTACTCTCATACCCCGCCCTCGGGTCGTACCTACCTTTGGAACAGGGTACGGTGTCTTGCCCGAGGGAGAGACTCGGTACCGAAATTGGGATGTCCAAGGACAACTCTTCATGAACACCTCCCCGTGGATCTTTACCCCCTTCGGCCGTGGAGAATTCAGATTTCCCAGCGGCGCGATCGTTCCCTACGATTGCTTAGGCGGTGCGGGTCCGGTCGAAATTGTGGAACCGGACTGGATCAACGTACAATTCGAGTCTGAGCAAGCTCGCATCCGACTCACAGCGCCCTGGCTTGGAGATGCACCGCAACTGCTTGCCGCCTACCAAACTGGCCCCACTGGGCCCCACGAGGGTCAACCTGTACGAGATGGTGACGACTGGATTTTACCCTTCTCGACCCAGGGCGCTTTCATGCTGCAACTCAACGATCGCTGGCTGCCGCTCTGGTTTGAACCATGAGACCGCTCGCTCTCGTCATCGGCATGCTGGTCGGCTGCCCGCAAGCAGATCCAAGCATCGATGCCGGAACACCCGATGGCAGCTCATCCTGCAGTGACTGCAAAGGCTATGAACAATGCGAGGAAGGTCGGTGCGTCGCACTGACTTGCCGAGACAGCTTACCCTGTCCCAGTGGTGCGGTGTGCGTCGAGACCCAATGTCAGCCGATCTGCCAGACCAGCGATTGTCCTTCGGGTGAACGTTGTCTGCAGAATCGCTGTACGGCGCAAGAGTGCCTCGACAATACGGACTGTGACGATGAGCGGATATGCAAACAAGGACGATGCTTTGATGTGGACGAAGTCCCCTGTGAACTGGATTCAGATTGCCCCGACTCTTGGCGGTGCTCTCACTACGGCCGCTGCTTTCAAGGCGATTGTCTCGTTCACGAAGATTGCCCCGCAGACGATCGCTGTGTTGCAACTCAATGTATTGAACGACCCACCAGCCCTGAGGGTGTCCAATTTGAGAAACTCGAAGTCCTGCCATTAACCCTTCACACGGGAGCGGACGGTCAAAATTTAAGCCAAGGCTATGGCTTTGGCGGCGGGCTTCTCGATTTCGATGGCGACGGGGATCTCGATATTTTTCTCGGGGCAAGCAGCTTACGAGCTGATGATTTCTCTCCCCCCTGTCTCTACCGAAATGACTCAACACCCGGGACCCTTCGGTTTGTCATCGTCGAAGAGGCCTGCGAGTGGGAAGAGATCACTTGGAACAGTGGTTGGGCAGCCGATTTAAACAACGATGGCAAACACGAACTCGTGCAACTGGGCGATCGAGGACTGCGTATCAAGCGCTTTGGTCCCAACGCCGTGGATACCAACTTGATGGTAGCCCTCGACAGTCAGGACTACCGCTCATTCTGCAAAGCAGGTGCTATGGAGTGGATGGATCTGGATCGAGACGGTCTTGTCGATATGGTGATCGGCTGCCAGTTAGGAGCTTCCGAGGTAGGGGGGCGCCCCCTGTCCCCTCGAGCGATTCGTGCCAACCTCCCGTTTAAACAAATGCCGGACGGTCGTTTTGAACTCTTCGATTCGGTCTTTGACGACATTTTGTCTGATGATGGCTCCACTCTTGGTTTAAGTAGCTTGGATGTGAACGAGGATGGTCTTCTCGACCTGATCGTTGCCAATGACACCTTCTCTACCCTCGCAAACCCAGGGCATTCGGAGAT
>MDTD01125382.1_pt1 | contig 12435 bp, 9 predicted proteins | sample 811221 | NCBI WGS metagenome assembly MDTD01 (sample SAMN05326646, study PRJNA326480) | marine metagenome | isolation source: seawater | place: Pacific Ocean: South West | collected 2011 | reverse complement strand
GAAGGAATGATATCTATAGGTGCTGTATCAGGATTTATCGCTGCAATAAATACAGGTAGTTTATTTTTTGCAATAATAATTGGGGTATTAAGTGCTTCCATATTTGCTTCAATTCATGCTTTTGTTACAGTAGTACTTAAACAAGACCAAACAGTTTCTGGACTTATATTAACTATCCTTGGTCTTTCTCTTTCATCATTAATTGGAAAAAAATATGTAGGTAAAAAACTTGATGTAAAGCTTGAAAGTGTTTTCAAAATTAATGAGCCAGATAGTATTCTTGATATCTTTTTGAGTCAAAATATTATTTTTTATCTTGGAATTTTACTTATGGTAGCTACTGCTTATGTACTTAAAAAAACTATGTTTGGAAGAAGGATAGAAGCAATAGGGGAAGATTTAAAATCTTCTGATTCAATGGGATTAAAAATTGCAAAAACACAATTTATTGCAACATGTGTTGGTGGTGCATTTGCTGGACTTTCTGGAGTATACCTCACATTAAGTTATGTACCTTACTGGACTGATGGTATGACAGCTGGAAGAGGCTGGATAGCCTTAGCTCTCGTTATTTTTGGTGGATGGAAGCCTTACCGAACTGCTTTCGGTGCATTATTATTTGGATTCTTGGAAGCTCTTGGTCCCAGGTTGCAAACTTATGGATTTGAAATGAGTCCATATATAGTAAAAATTACGCCCTACATAATTACTATTTTGGTTTTAATTCTTTTAACAATCTTTAAGAATGGTGATACTGGTGCACCAAAAAATATTGGTATTCCATTTTTTAGAGAAAATCGATAGTTTAATTAAAAATGCAAATATTATGAAGGTACAAATGGCAAATGAAGTTCAGACTCATGAAAGATTAATTAAAAATACTTTTGAGACTACTAAATCACATAGGTATTTTTTTATAATATTCTTATCGATCGTTTGTTTTAATTTACTTAACAGTAGCAACCAATCATTGTACATTTTATCAATTCTATTTATTGCTTTGATTATTTCAAATATAGTATTTTTGATTACAGACAGTTTATTTTTTAAATCTATAGCTGATTTTCCTGTAGAAATTATATCAAAGTTGTTAGATTTATCTGGTACATTGTTGCTCTCAATTTTTTATTTCAGCATATTAACTACTTTTTCTTATTTAAAAAAAAATACTAAGAACTATTCTTTTTTAAATAAAATGTGGGTAGATGTAGAAACAAATCAAATTGATTTTGAAAATGGATTTTAAATTATGAGAGACTTAATAAGGTATATTCTAAAATCAAAAAAATACTGGTTATTTCCTTTTATGTTTCTTCTTTTAGCATTTGCAGTTTTATCAATTCTTCAAGGAAGTTATATAGCACCGTTCATTTATACGCTTTTTTAAATTGAAAATACTTGGTATAAGTTGCTTTTATCACGATAGTGGAATAAGTCTAATTGAAGATGGTGAAATACTTTTTGCTGCACAAGAAGAAAGATTTTCAAGAGTAAAACAGGATGCGTCATTTCCGTATAAATCAATAGAAAATATGCTTACTCAACTCAATTTAGACAAAGATGAAATTGATGTTTGTGTATTTTATGAAAAACCACTTTTAAAATTTGATAGATTACTCTCAACTTATCTCCATATTGCACCAAAAGGCTTTAAATCTTTTAATATTGCAATACCAGAATGGGTAAGAGAAAAATTATTTTTTAGAAGCAGTTTAAAAAAACATCTTAAAAAATCACTAGGAAAAAATATAACCAAAAATATATACTTTTCAGAGCATCATTACAGCCATGCTGCGAGTGCTTATTTTCCCTCTCCTTTTAATGAAGCAACTGTATTAACTGTAGATGGAGTTGGAGAATGGGCTACAACAACAATTAGTCATGGAATTGGTGTAAAACTAAATTTATTAAAAGAAGTTCATTTTCCACATTCTCTTGGATTACTGTACTCATCTTTTACTCAATATTGCGGTTTTAAAGTAAATTCTGGTGAATACAAATTAATGGGTCTAGCGCCATATGGGAAACCAATTTACAAAGATATTATTTATGAAAATTTAATAAAGAAAAATAAAGATGGTTCTTTTGAACTAAATTTAGAATATTTTAATTTTTTGGGTGGTTTGGAAATGATAAATAATGAATTTGAAAATTTATTTAATTTACCAGCTAGAACTGTTGATGAAGATATTTCCTTACATTACTGTGATGTTGCATCATCCATACAGGAAGTTTTAGAAGAAATTTTAATTGATCTGGTCAATCAAGCGGTTAAATTAACTGGCGTAAAAGATTTAGTGCTTGCGGGCGGAGTTGCTTTAAATTGTGTGGCTAATAAAAAAATTCTAGAAAAAACTAATATTGATAATCTTTGGATTCAGCCTGCATCTGGTGATGCCGGTGGATCACTTGGAGCTGCTCTTGCTTATTACTACAAAGATTTTGATTCAAAAAACAAAAATGAGTATGACACTATGCAGGGTGCTTACTTGGGAACTAGTTATTCCAATAAGGAAATTGAGACAGAATTAAAAAAACAAAATCTTATTTATAAAAAATTGGAAAATAAAAAACTTTATGAATTTACGGCAAAAAAACTTTCAGAGGGAAAAATTATTGGAAGATTTGATGGACGAATGGAGTTTGGACCAAGGGCTTTAGGAAATCGCTCAATATTGGCTGATCCTAGAAATAAAGAAATGCAATCAAAGCTAAATAGAAAAATAAAATTTAGAGAATCGTTTAGGCCTTTTGCTCCATCAGTTTTGGAAGATTATGTAGATAATTATTTTGACACAAAAGCTTTAAGTCCATACATGCTCCTAACTTCTGATGTTAAAAATGTAAAAATTAATGAAATAAACTCTAAAAATCTCTTAGACCAACTCTCTGAAATCGAATCTTTGTTACCTGCAATAACTCATGTAGATGGATCTGCAAGGATTCAGACTGTATCTAAACAAACTAACCAAAAATATTATGACCTAATTAATGAGTTTTACAAAATAACAAATTGTCCAATTTTAGTAAATACTTCATTCAATGTCAGAGGAGAGCCTATTGTTGAAAGTCCAGTAGATGCTATTAGATGTTTTTTGAATACAAATATTGATGTTCTCTCCATCGGTAATTTTGTAGTGAATAAATCAGATCAAAATATTAAAATCAAAATTGATTATGAAATTCTACCCGGACTTGATTAAGTGTTAAAAAAATTAAGTATTCTTTTATTTATCAATGTTAATATTTCTACAATTGCACTATTCATTTATTATAAAAATAAACTGAATCTTCTAGAAAATATATATTTGATTATTATATTTATTACGTCTTTAATTTTTTTACTTCTGATATTCAAAAATAAAATTTCCAATGTAATTATTTTTAATTTTTTCGCAATTTACATAATATTAATTGGTTTCCAAGAATTTGAAATTCAAAGTGGTTATACATGGAATAGGCTTGAAAAAACTGATATTGAATCAAAAAAGGGAAAGGACGTTTTTCCTCATCTAGGACCACATGCTTGGTTAAAAGGTTTAGACTTACCTACTGTAGACGGTGCGGAGATAATACCGCTTTCTAATGCTCCTAATTCGACAATTATACTTTGTCGTGAAGATGATGGTTGGCAAGAATATAATTCAGACAGATTTGGACATAGAAATATCGATTCAAATTGGGATTTACCAGAAGTAAATAGTTTGTTTATTGGAGATTCTTTTGTTTTAGGTCATTGTGTACCAGAAGAGAATCACTTTGTTTTTCATGCTGAAAAATATGGACCTGTAATAAGACTTGGGGGTTTACAGGGTCCTTTAACTGAATATGCTGCTTTTAAAGAATTTATTGTAAATCAAAATAAAAAAATAAATAACATTTTTTGGGTATTTTTTGAAGGGAATGATATTTACAGCACATACGATAATAGAAATGCGGATATTGATTATGAACTAAGTTACGAAATACTTACTAATTATTTGGTTGGAAAAGACAATAATTTATTAGAAATAAACAACAAATTATGGACAGAAGTTCAAATTATTTTAGATAATCAAACTTCAGCTTACGACTGGGATGTTAGATCTCCTTCACAGTTTACTTACTTTAAAAAATCAACTGGATTTTATATTCTTATGAAATTGCAAGAATTTTTATATTTTAGATTTGCAGATGTCAGTGAGCCTAAATCATTTATAAGACAATCTAGTGATTCCCAAGATAAAGATTCGTCATTCATTTATAAACTTACAGGAAATATTGACTATTATTTTGATACTTTTTACAATCCACCTCCAGAGAGAAAAATTACTGAAGAAGAAAGGATAGAGGCTTTAAACAAAATTCTTGAGAATGTAAGTAACTATGGAAAAATTCATAATTCAAATATGTATTTTGTTTTTTTTCCATCAGAACCTCAACTTTTAAAAAATTCATCTCATATATTAAAAAGTGAAGTTATTAATATTGCTACAAAAAACAATTTCAATGTCATTGACATAGAAGAAATATTTTCAAATAACCCGGGTGAGATTGGCAAGCTCTTTGCAAAAGGGCACTATTCAAAAGAAGGCTACTCATTAGTTATCAATGAGATAGAAAAAATACTAATAGAAAAATAAAACTTATTTTATTGCTATAATCTTTCTTAACTTTAAATAGTAACTGTGATTACTAGAAGGAAGCATGGATATTTCCAAATTTATTTATAGGATTTCTAAAGAAATTCAAGAGTCAAAATTAGAAAACCCCTTACTTGTTGGTATTCCAAGACGTGGTGATATTATAAATAAAAAAATATCTAATCAACTTAACGATTTTGGTTATCAACATGAAATAACAAATGTCAACTACACTCCGTTTCGTGATGATATAAAGTCAGAATTAGCTAAGGAAAGAATGCCAGTTTCGCCTGAAAGTAGAGATGTAATATTAGTTGATGATGTAATTTATACGGGACGAACAATGAGAGCAGTCATCGAAGGAGTGATGTTTTCAGGAAGACCAATGTCAATTAATATTGCATGTCTTGTAGATAGGGGCCATAGAGAAGTTCCTTTTAATCCAAAATTTGTTGGGAAAAATGTTCCAACTTCACCAGAAAATCATGTTTCTGTTTTATTAAAAGAACTGGATGGAAGAGACGAGATATTAGTAAATTGACGAAACACTTAATTGATTTTAAAGATATAGATAACTCTGAAGCAAAAAAATTAATCCATTTTGTGATTAAAGATATGCAAAATCCAATAAATGAAAATCTCTCAAAAACAGTTGTAATGAAATTTGATGAACCATCAACTAGAACAAAAGTCTCATTTTCAACTGCATCAAATAAGCTTGGTTTATATCAGATAGATTTAACAAAGGAAAGTACCTCTGCAAAAAAAGGAGAATCTCTAAAAGACGAACTAACAACTTTAGTTGATTTAGGGGTTGATTTATTAGTTTTGAGGACGTCAAGCGATGACAAAAAATTATATGAAAATTTTGAAGAAATTGGAATAATTAGTGCTGGCTTTGGAAAGGTTTCACATCCAACTCAAACTTTTGTTGACCTTTCAACAATAATTTCTAATAGTGAATTTGATTATAAAAAACCATTTGTTTTTTGTGGGGACCTTAAACATTCAAGAGTCTTTCATTCTGCTATAGAATTGTTCCCTAAGTTGGGAATAGAAATTGGTATTTGTGCACCTGAAGAATTTCTTCCAGAAAATTTTAATACCTATACAATCTTTGAAAATATTAATGAAGCAATAGAAAAATCTTCTGGTTTGGAGATCTTAAGGGTGCAAAAAGAAAGAATAGATAGTTCAGAAAATTTTAATCTAGATAACTTTATTAAAAATTTTCAGTTAAATAAAGAAAAAATTGATAAAGCGAGTGAAAGACTTATGATTTTGCACCCAATGCCAATGAATATTGGTATTGAAATCGATAGTTATGCTGCAGAAAATTTTAGAATGCAGCATCGCAAACAATTATCTTTTGGTATTTCTGCTAGAAAAATTGCTCTTAAATACTCATTGGGGTTGGTGTGATTACTCTTCAGGGCTTTATTGATTTACATACTCATACTAGATACCCAGATTTTAATTCTTTTGACTATAAACAAATAGAAAAATCTGCAATAGTTGGTGGTTATTCTAATATATTAGCAATGCCAAATTCTAAACAACCTATACACAATATTGATAATCTAAATTTAGCAAGAAAAATAGACAATCTTATGAATTTAAATATTTGTAGAACAGGTGCCCTTACAAAAAATCTTGAAGGTCAAGAATTAGTTGATTTTGAAAAATTTATTCAGAATGGTGTTTATATTTTTACTGATGATGGCAAGTCACTAGTTGATGATAGTTTAGCTGACAAAGCATTCAAAGAAGTAGCTAGGCTAGGAGGAGCGATTTTTCAACATTGTGAAATTAATTGTCATACAAATCCTGGAGATATTGCACCTAGTAAATTAAAAAATGATTTGTTAGCAATTGAAGACTTCGAAGAAACAAGTATTTTAAAAAGAGACTTAAAACTAGTTGAAAAATATGGAACTCGATATCATGCTCAGCATATTTCATCAAAATTTTCAGTTGAGATTCTTAATGAAGCACTATACCAAAAATTACCAGTAACGTCTGAAGTGACTCCACACCACTTATTAAAAAATAATGAATGTATGAATATATCAGACGGTAAATTTAAAATGTACCCACCTCTGAGAACAGAAGATGATCGCCAGGCATTAATAGAGGGATTGAAAAAAAACATAATACAAGTAATCGCAACAGACCATGCACCGCATCCTCAAGAAACTAAAGACATTTCTTTTAAATTAGCATCAAGAGGTGTAGTAGGATTAGAATCTTCATTCCCTATGTTATTTACATCAGGCATTTTTACAATTGAAGAATTAAGCTCTTATTTAATTGAAAACCCAAAAAAGATTTTAAAAAGTTTAGGATACAAAATAGATGAAACAACTTCAAATTCATGGCGAGAATGTAATAAAAATTTTAAAACAAAATCCAAATATAAAAATTCAGTTTTTGAAAATGAAAAAACCATAATTGAAAGAGATAAAGTTGTTGTATAAAAAAGTTCTACTTGTAAATGAAATTGGTGATGAATTTACTGCATTATCTACAGAAGAGTTTAAACCAACAACAGGTGAACTTATATTTAATACCGCAATGTCTGGTTTTGTAGAAATTTTAACCGATCCTTCTTATATAAACCAAATCATTAACTTTACATCATCACATATTGGAAATTACGGTATAAATAAAAGTGATTTTGAATCTGGCAAACCTAAAGTAAAAGCTGCAATAGGGAACTCATTTAGTTACAAACCATCTTCTTGGAGAAGCGAAATGGCCATTACAGATTGGCTAAAAAAATACGAAATTCCATTTACAAGTGGTTTTGACTCAAGAATGATTACTACTTATTTAAGAAATAATGGTTCAAGCATGTTTGCTTTAGGAGTTGACGTGGATAAACATGATTTAATAAAACTATTAAAAAAAGCAAAAAATATTATTGGTGATGATTCAGCACTATCTGCTGGTAAAAATAATAAAGAAATAAATAATTCTATAGGTAAAGTGGGAATTCTTGACCTAGGTTCAAAAAACAGTATAGAAAAAGTTTTAGAAAATAATAACTTTGAAGTTGTGTTTCTTGATCCGGAAACTGAACCAAATAAAATTTTAAATTATGGCTTACAAGGTCTTATTATATCAAACGGGCCTGGAGATCCTCGATCTTTGCTGCAAATAATTAAAAACGTTAAAGAACTTATAGGTAAAATACCAATTTTTGGAATTTGTCTTGGTCATCAAATTTTAAGTATATCGTGTGGTTTAATTGTTGAAAAAATGAAGTTTGGACACCATGGCTCAAACCATCCTGTAAAGGTCAAAGGTATTGAGAATGCAATAATAACATCACAAAATCATGGCTTTTGTGTGAGAGATTTTCCTGAGTCTCTGAAACATGAAAAATTTGGAAACATCTCATCATATGCAGTTAATCTTTATGACAACACAAATGCTGGAATAAGTTTATGGAGCTCAAATGCATATTCTGTTCAATTTCATCCAGAAGCTGGTCCAGGAACAAATGATGGATTAAAAGTTTTTGAACCATTTTTTAAAATGATTAAAGGTAATGATGCCAAGGAATAAAGATGTAAAAAGCATATTAATAATTGGTTCAGGTCCAATAGTTATTGGACAAGCGTGTGAGTTCGACTACTCAGGTTCTCAAGCTTCTAAGGCTCTAAAAAATGACGGTTTTAGAGTTATATTAGTTAATTCAAATCCAGCAACAATCATGACTGATCCAGAATTTGCAGACGCAACATATATAGAACCACTTACAGAGAGTTTTATTGAAGAAATAATAAAAATAGAAAAACCAAACGCTTTGCTTCCAACACTAGGAGGGCAAACTGCATTGAACTTGGCTATGAGCCTTCATAAAAAAGGAATTTTGACTAAATACAAAGTTGAATTACTTGGTGTTTCTGCGAAGTCAATTGAACTTGCAGAAAATAGATGGGAATTTAAAAAAGCTATGGAAGAAGTTGGAATAAGAACTTTAAATTCCAATTATGCAAGAAATATTGAAGAAGGGGTGAAAGCAAGTGAAATAATCGGTTTTCCATTGATGTTGAGGCCATCATTCATATTAGGAGGTGGTGGTACAAATGTAGTAAATAATGAAACTGAACTTATAAAGAAATTAAGTGACGCATTTGCTGCATCTCCAACACAGGAAGTTCTTATAGAGGAATCTGTATATGGATGGAAAGAGTTTGAACTTGAAGTAATGAGAGATTACGAAGGAAATGGAGTTATTGTTTGTGGAATAGAAAACTTCGATCCTATGGGAATACATACTGGAGATTCAATCACAGTTGCGCCTATTCAAACTTTATCAGACAAAGAGTATCAAGCAATGCGAGATGATGCATTAAAGTGTTTGGATAAAGTCGGAATTGCAACAGGAGGAAGTAATGTACAGTTTGCAGTTAATCCAAAAAATGGTGACAGAAGAATAATTGAAATGAACCCAAGAGTTTCTAGATCATCTGCGTTGGCATCAAAAGCTACGGGATTTCCAATAGCAAAATTTGCAGCACTATTAGCCGTAGGGTATAACCTAACTGAATTAAAAAATGATATAACCGGTTCTACACCAGCTGTTTTTGAACCAGTTCAAGATTATGTAGTAGTAAAAATACCAAGGTTTGATTTTCCAAAATTTCCTTCTACAGATGATTTACTTGGTACATCTATGCAGAGTGTAGGAGAGGTTATGGCAATAGCTGGAACTTTTAATGAAAGCTTAACTAAAGCAATAAGATCTCTTGAAACTGGCAAATCTGGAATTAGAGATTTGAACGATTATTTAATCAATATGACTCAAAAAGAACTTGAGAATGAAATTATAAACCCAAGGCCACGAAGATTATTTGCAATCCTTGAAGCACTTAGAAGAAGCTGGAAAGCAGATACTGTTTCAAAACTATCTAATATTGATGAATGGTTTATTTCTGAATTAGAGAAAAGTTTTTCAGTAAATCTTTCATCAACACCTATAGAAATTTTAAAAAAACAAGGATGGACTGTTAATGATATAAAGAATAAAAAAGATTTTATTAGGTCAAATGTTTATAAATTAGTCGATACATGCTCAGCAGAATTTGATTCTTCAACTCCATATTTATATTCAACTACTGGAAAATCTGATGATGACGTTGTGTCTGACAGAAAAAAAGTAGTTGTTATCGGTTCTGGTCCAAACAGGATAGGACAGGGAATTGAATTTGATTATTGTTGTGTTCATGGAGTAAATGCTTTGAAAGAAAATAGTTATGAAGCAATTATGATTAATTCAAATCCTGAAACTGTTTCAACAGATTATGATACAGCTGACAAATTATACTTCGAACCTTTAGAGTGGGAAGAAGTAGAGGCAATATTAGATCGAGAGCAACCCGAAAGCGTAATAATTCAACTTGGCGGACAAACTCCCTTAAAATTAGCAAAGAAAATAAATGAAAGTAAATTTATAATCGCAGGATCAGAATTAAAAGTTATTGAATCAACTGAAGATAGGCATCTATTTCAGAAACTTTGTGATTCAATAGGTATTAAACAACCTCTTTCACAAATTGCACACTCAGAAACTGATTTAATTAAGGCGATAAATAATATCGGGTTTCCTGTGTTACTCAGACCAAGTTATGTACTAGGGGGAAGAGCAATGAGACTCGTCAATGATGAGGGTGAACTAAATAAATATCTAGAGGTTTTATCAATAGATAATGATGAGGGAAATCCTTTCTCATCTGGCCCTTTATTAGTTGATCAATTTTTGACTGATGCAATTGAAGTTGATGTTGACTTAATCTCAGATGGACAAGAAGTTTTTATAGCTGGAATCCTGGAACACTTAGAACCTGCTGGGATACATAGTGGAGATTCAACTGCTGTTATTCCACCTTTCAGCTTAAAAAATAAATTAATCAAAGAAATAGAAGAGAAAAGTATACAACTTGCATTAGAACTCAATGTAAAGGGTCTATTAAATATACAATTTGCAATAAAAGAAGGTAATTTATTCATACTTGAAGCTAACCCTAGAGCATCAAGAACTATGCCTTTCGTTGCAAAAGTTACAGGTAATCAAATTATTAAAGCAGGTACCCTTTTGATGTTGGGGCATTCTCTTAAAGACATTAGGAAAAAAACCAGTTATCTTTCAACAAAAATTAGAAAAACTGCAATTAAAAAGGCTATATTCCCATGGTCAAGATTTCCCGCAGAAGATACAATGTTAGGTCCTGAAATGAAAGCCACTGGTGAGGTTTTAGGTATTGGAGATGATTTTGGTACTGCATTAAATAAAGCTTATGCCTCTGCTGGAATTGAATTTCAAGAAAAAAAGAAAGGAATATTCGTAAGCCTCAGTGATGACCAAAAGCCAAATTTTTTAAATATTGTTAAAAAGTTTATAAGTTTAGGTTTTAAAGTTTACTCAACGAAAGGTACCCATGATTATTTATCAAAACATGACATTAGTTCAATAATTGTCGGAAGAGCAGATGATGAAACTCCAACATCACTCACAATAATCAAAGAAAATCTTGTATCAATAGTAATTAATACTCCTACATTTGAAAATGAATTTAGGGATGGCTGGAAAATAAGAAGATTTGCACACAATAATGGTACAGCTGTAATTTCATCAACCAGAGAAGCAGATGCATTACTTAAAGTTTTCTCATCAAAAATTAATGCTTACAAAAACATAGAAACTATACAAAATGTCAGTTAAACCAATTTTTTTTGCTTTAGATGGGTCCAAAATAAATGAATTTGAATTCATTTTAAAAAAATTAGAGAGTCAAATTTTTGGTGTCAAAGTTGGTCTTGAAATGTTTATCTCTGAAGGTCCAACTATAGTTGAAAAATTGAAAAAAAATGGATGGATGGTTTTTCTAGATCTTAAACTACACGACATTCCTAATACTGTAGAGAAAGCTACAAAAAATGCAGAAAATCTGGGAGTAGATTTTTTAACTATACATATTGCATCAGGTAAAGAAGCTTTACAAAAAGCCTCTTCAATTAAAAATAGATCTTTAAAAATTTTAGGAGTGAGTCGAGCGCTTACAAGTAAAGCAATGGATGCAAAAACTAGCGAGGGTGTATCTGAAGATTTTCTTTTAGCTAAGCAATGTGGCGTTGACGGTGTTATTTGCCCTCCGAGTGAAATAGAAAGAACTAAAAATTTCTATGATTTAATTGTGACACCAGGAATCAGATTGAATAACGATACCAAAGATGATCAAAAAAATACTACAACTCCAGAGAAAGCGATAATTGCAGGAGCAAAATATATAGTTATGGGTAGATCCATAATAAATAATTTAGATTATGTAGTGAATGAATTAGATGTATGAAAAAATTTATAGCTGCACCATTTGGAAATTATATCAAAACAAAAAATACAATTTCTGTATCTGGTAGCTGGACTATTGAAAAAAGATCAGGACGAATAATACAAATAGCTAAAACACTGCGCTACACCAAAAGAGGGTGGATAAATAGAATTGGCCTAAGAAATCCTGGCTTAAATATTGGACTTGTCAAACACAAAGAAGATGAGGTATTTTCAATCGCAGGTATTGAAAGAAACGACTGGAGAATTTTTGCGGAAAAATTGCCAGAAAACTTTAATATTGAAGTCAATATGTCGTGTCCAAACATTGACGAACATTACTTAGATGGTATTGAAAATTTTAATCCGAATAGTAGAGATTGGTTCATTGGAAAAATTTCACCACTTACAACTTTTATTGAGCTCGAAAATTACATTACTAAATTTAACTTTAAACAAATTCATGCTTGTAACACT
>MDTD01052504.1_pt1 | contig 12435 bp, 18 predicted proteins | sample 811221 | NCBI WGS metagenome assembly MDTD01 (sample SAMN05326646, study PRJNA326480) | marine metagenome | isolation source: seawater | place: Pacific Ocean: South West | collected 2011 | reverse complement strand
TAAGTCTTCAACTTCGTGTTTGTCTAATAATATTTGATTGTCTTCTGATATAAGTGATTTTGGTAGTTTTCTAGTGAACATTACGATGCCTCCACAGTGTTTTGATATTGCTCTTTTTTTGCCTAGTAATTTGCGTTCAATACGTTTAGCTTCAGTTGGATCAACACCCACTGATTCATATGTAAAACCTCTAGGAAGTCTACCTGTGGCGCCTAAGCGTTTGGCCGCTTCGCGTCTAGCACTCTTTGGTTTGTACGTGACATAGTTGCTTAACCTTGCCGTCATGCCGGGCCACTTTTTGAATATGCGATTCATTACATCATGCTGTCGCCAATGTTCAAAGTCGATATCAACATCCGGTAGGTCATCACGGAGTGGGTTCATAAACCTCGCCACAGGTATCTTCCACTTGATAGGATCCACGTCTGTAATCCCAAGCAAGTAACATATAAGACTACTGCCTGCTGATCCACGAGTCATGTGTGTGAGATCAGTAGTGAGATCTATTATATCGCATATTTGTAAGAAGTAATCTGTGAAGCGTAAGTTTAATATTAACTCAAACTCTTCAACAAGTCTCTTTTGATAATGTTTACCTTCTGGTATTTGCCTTTTAAATCGTGCGAGTAATTTTTCAATGTTTTCTAAATCTGTTGCCATTGTAGCCTCTTGTAGTCTAAATATTTGCCTAGCGTTTTTAAACGCAAGTTATTTAGTCTTTGAAAATACCAACAAAAATTATTCTGAACCTAAATTATTTAGAAAACCTCTTAATGCACTTGTTGTTGCTTCTGCTTTAATTTTACCAACTGAATCTCCTTCACTTGGATCATCTGTAGTATCTGTATGATCTATTTGTGTTTGATTTCCACGTTTTATTTGATCAAATACAGTTGACTTGCGTTTTTCAAATTCTTGATATTCTTCGTCATCTCCTAAATCACGTATACGCAAACTATCAACATCAAACTCTAAATCTATTTTACTATTAACACCACTTGAACTTCTTGTTTTCATAAGTTGTATTTGATATCTTCCACGTTCACGCATAGCTCTACTTGTAAAGATACCTATTAAATTATCAGCAGTATTAATCTTACTAATACCACCTGATATATGGCTATGGTCAAATTCTATTTCTTCTACACTTGCTCTGTTTAACTGTGATGCAGTTACAAACACTGTCTTAAGTTCCATGGCCAAGTTACGCAATTCTTCTGAAACATATTTGTCTTTTACAAATAAATTTTCTGCACTAATTTTTTGACCAATTGGCATCATAAGATCTAAATAATCAACTAATACAACATCTACTTTTTTACCAATTTTAATTTCATATTCTTTTATATATGCCCTTAAATCATTTGCATTTTTACCTGTAGGCATATATTTTACTTGTATTGCTCCAGACTTTTTGCCAATCATCTTGACCTTCATTTCAACATCGTCAATACTTTTAAAAATATCTCTACTTGGAATATCTGTTACCATACTATCAATACGCATACTAACTAATTGTTCACTTAGCTCAAAAGTTAGATATAATACATTCATTCCTGCAAGAGCCCAGTTTACACCCATATTTGCTAAAAATAGACTCTTACCCGATCCACTACCACCTGCAAATATATTCAGTTCACCTCTGTTAAAACCACCAAATAATTTTTTATCTAATGTAGCCCAACCTGTACTTACTTGTCCATTGTTATTTTTTATTTCTTCAAGTCTTGCTCTTGGATCACGCCAATAATCTGTTCCTAAATCTTTTTGTAATCCAATCTGCACTGCATTCTTAACTAAGTCTTCAACTGGTCCATATTCGCCTTGTTCAAGCAAGTCAGCACTTTTAAGTATTGCACTTTCTAATGCTTTGTGCCTACTAAAAGTTTCAAACTCTTGTAGCAACCAATCATAATGATTTTCTTGTAGTTGTCCTGGATCTTTTAATGCTTGATCTGTTGCCGCATTTATCATATCAAATGTTGGTAATGCATTGTGTTCTTCTACATATGTTTTTAAAAATTGTGCAGATGGTTGCAATCTTCTATCAAATGTTTTTGGATCAAAAACACCTTGGCAACGCACAAAGCTTTGTGCATCAGTCATAAACATTTCAAGATATACCTTTTGTATATCATATCCATAATCTGTATTTTGTCTAGTTGCCATTTTTACTCTTTACCAAACGTATATTTGTTGTGGACTTAATACTACCACAATTTCTACAATAATTTATTGTAACACAGAATACGTGATTGTCAATCACTATATGTTTTTCGTATGTTGCATAATCCATAATTTTACAACAACCACTTATCTGCAAAATACTTTTACTCCGTAATGTTTTGCAAACTGAGTAGCATCAAGCTCATCGTTTACAATAGGTTTTCCTTTTATGTTAAGGCTAGTATTTAACAGTATCGGGCATCCTGTTTCTTTTTCCCAAAGTTCTAGCAACCTTCTGAAGCCCGGATTATCAGACTTAGATACTGTCTGAACTCTGCTGGTTCCATCGGCGTGGACGATTGCTGGAAATGCATCAGGTTGTCTACAAGTGGCTGTAAATTGCATATAGGGGCCTGTCGGTCCATCAAAGTAATCTGCAACTCTGTCAGAGATAACTGCCGGTGCGAACGGTCTAAATTGCTGTCTATGTTTGATAGTATTAACCCTGTCTTTGACATCCACGCCCCTAGGATCAGCGATAAGGCTACGATTGCCAAGAGCCCTAGGACCGAACTCAGCCCTGCCGTTAGCCACGCCAACGATGCCTGTCTTTTTAAGTTCCTGTATGATGTTCTCATATGGATAATCTCCTTCTATATTGTGGCCAAGATAAGGTCCAGGCCATTCGATATGTTTATCATAGTAACCCAGTACAGCACCTATTGCACTTCCTGCGTCACCCGGGTTAGGCATAATCCATACATTATCAAAATAATTGTATGCTAATGGATTAGCCGAACAATTTAAAGCACACCCACCCATTACTACCAAGTTCTTACTCCTAGTTTTTATTCTAGCCTGTTTAAGAACGTGGTCAAAAATTTCTTCATATACCTTTTGGGTAGATGATGCTATGTCTAAAATATCTTGGGGGCTATTATATTCTGGTTGCCACCACAAGCACCCCCTATGTAAATTTTCTTTAAAATATATAAGAGGATTACTACCCAAGTTGTTAATAGTTAGCAGATCTTGGTGTATACTTCTGTAAAACCGATTAGGGTCACCATAAGCCGCCATACCCATTAAAATATACTCATCTTCTTGTGGTTTCAGTGCTATACGTTGTGTCATTGCTGAATACCAAAGTCCTACACTGTGTGGATACCCTTGGCTATATACACGTTTTAATTTTGTACCCTCTGCATTCCATATACTTAAAGTTTCAAATTCTCCTATACTATCAATACAAACTACAGTAGCATCAGTGAAGCCTGATGTATAAAAACCGCCAGCACAATGAGCCCTATGATGATCCACAAAACGTACAGGACACCTAATATTAAAATTACGCAAATAAGTACGTATGCGATTTTTCTTAAATGTTTTGTAACCTTGTCCTGCATATATTTGTCTTAATGTTTTTTTGTATGGATTTTCATACCAAATAACTTCCTCTGGTTCGCCATAATTTAGTGCATCATTTATTAATGCAAAGTTTAAATGTGCATCGTTTTTATTGCCACTGTATCTTTCGCTATGACTAGCAAATAATATTTCTAAACAACTATCTTTATTCCAAGGTTGATGTCTAAAAACAGCCAGTGACGCATCATGGCTATTGCCACTAATACCCCATGTAATCATTAAACCTCTATATCAATAATTTTGCCCATATCAGCCTGGGCACGTTCTAATTGTGCTTGTGCATTATACGTAGCTAATCTATCTAATTTTTCAAAATAAGCTTCTAATAATTGTTTATCAAGTATTATTTTATTGTTAACTTTTTCTTGTTGTCTGATTTTTTCAAGATGATATTCTTCAATTTTTTCTTGTACTAATCTTGCTTCCATCTTATATGGATCATAATACTGTATATTTCTACTTACACTATCTACCATATTAATATTTATTGAAACAATGTGCTCACAGATTCTTCATTAGTAACTCTTCTGATTGCTTCTCCGAACAAAGGAGCAACACTAACATACCTTGTTTTATTGCAATTTTTAGGACAACGATCCGGTAATGAATCTGTTACAACTAATTCAGATAGAACACTTTTTTCAACTTTTACACAAGCGTTATCTGACAATACTCCGTGTGTAATATATGCTCTTACGCTTTTTGCTCCACAATCGATAATTGCTTGTGCGGCATTACACAATGTACCACCGCTATCAACAATGTCATCAACTAATATAGCGTGTTTACCTTTAACTTCACCAATTAGATTCATAACTTCTGACTTACCTGCTTCAGGACGCATTTTATCAACAATAGCAATTTCACCCCCAAACATATCTGCAAACTTTCTTGCACGAACTACTCCGCCTGCATCTGGTGATACAAACACCATTCCTTGCTCAATGTCTATCGTTCTTTTAATATCTTTTGCAAAAACAACTCTACTAGTTAAATCATCTACTGGTATATCAAAAAATCCTTGAATCTGTCCAGCATGAAGATCCATAGTTAGGATTCTATCTGCACCAGAAGTTGTAATTAAATTTGCAACAAGTTTTGCTGTTATAGGAGTTCTACTAGCACTTTTTCTATCTTGCCTAGCATATCCATAATAAGGAACTACTGCTGTGATTCTATTAGCACTTGATCTACGTGCCGCATCTATCATAATCATTAATTCCATAAGACTATCATTTACTGGATGAGCTATAGGTTGAATTATAAAAATATCCTCACCTCTAACATTTTCTAAAAATTCTACACTAGTTTCTCCATCTGCAAATCTGCTTATTTTTGCAGGAACTAAATTTGCAAAACAATGTTCTGCAATCATTTTTGCTAAAGGCAAATTAGCATTTCCTGTTATAATTTTCATAATTGTTTTCCTATTTTGTCAGAGTTATCGATTGCATACTGTATCCATTTATAAGGCAAGCTACAAATGTAACCATATATAATCCAGAATATAATATTATATAAAATTATTTCTATCATTTGTAAATAAAAGGATCTCTTTTTCTAAGTTCTTTGAGACGTTTTCTATAGCGTAATTCATCTCTTACATATGTATAAGGATAGATTATTACACTCCATAATTTTTTTAAATAAACCATTTTTTTGCCTTTAATCTTATTTTAAGTGGCGAACTTTCTGCAGAATTATATATACTATACAGTGTATACAATCTACCGTATTTATTAACTGCTTCGCCTATATCATTTATTCCTTCTTCCCAATCAGGTAAACTTACACTCCAGCCTCTATCAATAGCTTGTTCTACAAGTTTACTACCAGCTTTATCTCTATCCGGCACAACGAAAATTTCTCTGTTAAGTCTATTTAATAGTAGTGCTTGTTGATCATTAATATCACTTCCGGTCAATGCACAGCCATCTACGTGTATAGCATCAATAGGTCCTTCACACAAAATACAAAATACTTTATTATAACTTTGTTCATCTAGTCCATAAACAAATCCAGGTTGACTATCTGTTAGATATTTTACTTTATTATCTTTTACTGTCCTTGCTGTATATCCTATTATTCTTTTTTCGTAATAAAATGGAATAATTAATCTATCTCTGAAAGCAAGTTCCGGAGACCAATAGTAATCTGTATCATCTAAATTTAATTGCCTTGCAGACATATATTCTAATATAGCAGTGTTATGCTTGTTAAAAGTTTTTATATCTGAAATCTTTATACTATTTTCAGGTAACTGTGTAGTTGCAAATTCAGGTAGTTCGATTTTGTACTGTTGTACTTCAATGCCTTCATTTTCTCGCATTACATCTAGTGCAAGTTTTGTAATATCACTATCAGATGTGTTTAACCATTCTAATAGTTTTTTAAACTTATAACTTAAATTACGACCTGGTTGCCAACTTGCTTTATATCCGCAATTAAAACAGTGATAAGATATAACATCTCCTTCGTATATTATACCACCTCGGCTTTTTGTATCTTGGGTTTCTCCGTTATGAATACAACACGGTGCAGTAAAACTTGTCCAACCACTAGGAGTTGTTTTACGTTTTGCAGGCAGGTGTGCAGTCAGGATATCCGATACGATGCTCATACTTATATTGTAGCATCAAATGTAAATTTGTCAATGATTTAATGTAATACTGTTTATTGTGCCGCCGGTCCAGTCGCTTACAACTGCTCTTACCCATACATAATTTCCAGTAAAGTTTTGTACTTTAGAACCTGTGGTACTTGTTTCTGTTATAGAAGTTATATCAAACCAGTCTGTATCTCCGGGTATAGATGCAAGTGATGCTTGCATTGTTATTGTACCTATAAATTGATTTAGATTATATTGAACAGTGTGTAATCCATCTGCTCTACTGTAGTATCCATCTCCTTTGGCTTTGTCTCCAGTTGCTGTTTGTACTGAACTATCCTCAGGGTGGTTTTGGGCTGTTAATATTATTTCACTATTACTTGGCATACTATATTTACCTTAATTTCGCACTAATACTTTTGTTATTTTATTTGCTGGATCTGCACTAGCTTTAAATCTTAAATAATTATATACTCCATTAAAGTTTGCTGGTTGTGGTTGAGTTTCGGTACCAGTAAAAGAAAATGTACTTACAGTAGTCCAATTATTTGCTCCTGTAATTTGATTATCTAATGTAGCTTGTACTTCAAGTCCTCCTATATAACCATCTGTATATACTGCAACAGTGTGTAATGCACTATTTCCATTCAGTGCGGGTTCAGCTGTAATTTGGTTAGAACTACTTGAGCCAGCATACCAAAAATCTCCCTCTGCAACAAAATCAGTTACTGATACGCTTTCTTTTGGTCCTGGCATACTTTTTGAATCAACAAACATTACACCAGAAAAATCAAAATGTGTATTGCTATATGTAATTGTTCTTGCTTTGCTACTATCTTCTAAATACACTACATATTTTAAATACTGTTGATTAATATCTAATAAATCATTCTCAGTAATATTTACAGTAAACACTCCTTTTTTACTACTTGTTTGGAATGTAATATTTGTTGTTATTGGTACTGAAGCTGAAGTTGATTTACTTAAAGTCACAGTATCAGATGTAACAGCAGTAACTACAGTACCTCTTAAAATATTTGTTCCTGTGACAGTTTGCCCAACAGCAATACCAGTAGTAAGTCCAAATTTTAATGTTTTGCCTGCGGCACTTTGAGCTTCTGAAGTTTGTTTTGTAACTATATCATCTAAACTTGTTCCTGTTTTTTCTATCACTAAGGTGTTTTCATCGTTCCATGCCATTAACATTGGACTTAGTCCATCTAAACTTATATTTTTTTGATCATGGTTTTTAATTTCAAAATAGAGTAAATTATCTATTCCTCGATATACATTTAAATTTTTCTGATACACTGGTCTGTACTCCGTAATAAATCCAGACATATTGGCTACAACTACAACTTTATTTTTTGCTAAATATCTGTACGTTTTTTGCATCGACTGGAAACCTTTTTATATAAGTATTTATGGTGATATGTTATTAAAAGATATTGAAAAAAACTTTCCGTATGTAAGTGTTGTTGCTTACGGAGGAAATGAGTATGTAGGAATTGTGTCTAATCAAGATGCATACGTTACCACTATGTTTGTTTTTAACAAAATAAAAACAGATGCAGAAAAGAAAATTTTTCTTGAAGTTGGGGATATTTGGTGGTGGGAATCAAATAGAATGATTCCAATTAATATTTTTCTAAAAAAAGAAATGGATCAGTTTAATTATTGTATGATGACTATGAACACAAAAGATGTTAAGATAAGTGTTGGGCCTTGTGTTAACATTAATAACTTATCTAGTAAAAGAATTAAAAGGAAAAGTGTTCAAGTATTACGTAAAAGATAAGTTTCACAAACTAAATTCATATGTACTATTACACTTACAGCATATGCAAATGCATGAGCTTTCTTAAAAAAATATTCACCGTCTTTTGGTTTTATCCAAACTTCTTCTATTATCGTTTGCCACGGTTTGCCTGCTAGATGTCTCTTGGCTGGTCTTATAATTGCCAATGTTGCCGCCAATTGTTCTACTGAAGTGGGTTTTAATTGTTTCAATAGTTTGTCGTGACCGCTTAGATGAAATAGCTGATCTACAAAGTCTTTATGCTCCAGTAGTTCCCATATTGGTTCTTTATTCATTAGTTGTGTCAAATGTGCTTCATTTTTTATTTCTTTATACATTGATACATTTAAAAAATCAAGTTTAAAATATCCTCTTTGTTCTGCTTCCTTATGATCAATTGTTGATAAATTATCAACTGGGTTATGCGGAATCTCAGTAGCATAAATTCCAGTATTATGTTTTTTACCAGAATCTAATTTTGCCACACGATGTTTTATTTTATCTAAGATTTCAGATCTATCTGCAAAATCTATATCTATGTCAGGCATATTTTTAGATATTGTTGTGCCTGGATGTTGCCATGCATTGAATGTCATAAGTTTGCTTCTTTTACTACTTGTTGTACCAATTCTATATCTTTTTTTTGTCTTTTAAATTTGATAGACCAATGTTTAGGATCTAATACATTTGTTAGCATTGCAAGTTGTTCTTCATTAAAATTATTAAGAACTGCTTTTCCGCTTTTACAATTTAATAATATCCACGGAGATATTTTGCCATCTTTTATATCCCAAGTAATTCTATTTGTACTTGCATATAAAAAATAATGATTATAAGAACTTTTATGTTCTTTAGCCCATTCAGCCATTGTATTTATACTGCGTTCAAGTGCAGTTTCAACTCCTTCTTTTCTTATTAACTCATTTGCGTATGTTTCGTACATTTCATCTTTACACCAGTGATCAAGTTTTACACGTGATGTAACTACCCAGTCAATATATCTATCTGGGTATAATGGTCGAACATTACTTACAAAACTACCAAATTTAACAAATGCATTATAAAAGCTAGATTTTACAAATTCTTCATATGTTTTTTCTTTTTTGTTCCTGCACTTAACTTATAAAATCTTTGAAATGCATAAAACCCTAACTGCACACTTTTTTCGTCTTTTTGTAGCCAACGTCTTTTAGGTTCACACATATGAGCAATAAGTGTGCTTTCTTTAGTATAACTTCTTTTACAATATTCACAAGTATATTTAGATGTCAACTTTTTCGTAACCGTGTTCTTTGGCGAGTTGTTTAATTTCGTTTTTTGTAGATATTCTAGCAAGTGTTTCTACCTCGTCCATTTTCATATTAGGATATATGTTTGCTAATATTTTTACTGCTTTACTGCTATCGTCTTTTTTCTTTTTTAATCCGATCCACGGATGAAACTTCTTTTTTCCAGTCTTGCCTGCAACACATAATAATTGCCATTGCAGTTTTACATGATCTGTACCTCCAAGAACATTCCAATTTCTATTGTAGTATTCGTTTATTTTAAATACTGCAAGTTCTTGTTCTTCTCTACTACCTTTTACACTACTAATATAACGGTTCAAATTCCATAAGTCAAGTTTTATATCTTTTTTTCCATCTTCACTAGCGGCATCATATAATTCTTTAAATCCCATGTCTATACTAGGAATTAATTCTTTGAATAAATCTAATTCTTTGTTTGCCACTTTTCTAAATCCTCCGGAGTGTTTATTTCAATTCCATCAAATTCTACTTCAACTACACCAATTTTTATACCGTTTTGTATCCAACGTAACTGTTCTAACTTTTCAATATCTTCTTCAGGAAACTTTTTACTAATATTATACATAGCTTTAGATTCTCTATTATAACCATATATTCCTAAATGATGATCTCCATAAGTTAAACTTGCTCTTAAAAACCAGTGTGCTCTTCCTCTATTATGTATCATTTTAACACAGTTTGGATCATTTCGCAAGTTAAAATCCATTGGTGTATAAGCAGTTGCTACATCGCTACGTTGCAATTCTGCTTCTACAGCTTTGATAATATCTGTAGTAATATCTGGCATATCTCCTTGTACATTTATATATCTATCATATTGTAGCTTTTCATCTATAACTTGCATACACCGTTCAGTTCCATTATCTGCATCTGATGTCATAATGCATCTGCCTTCCATATGATTATAAACATCTTGATGATCCGTTAAAACATAAGTATCATAACCAGTGCCAGCACATCTATTATATACGTGTTCTATTAAAGGAACACCATTAAGCTGTGCCATCATTTTTCCTGGGAATCTAGTGCTTGCATACCTAGCTGGTATTAATATAGCTGTAGTCATATATTTCCTTTACTACTTTTTCAAAGTCTTTTAAATTTAACATATTTGGGCCGTCACTTGGTGCTTTATCTGGGTTATCATGCACTTCGATAAAAAAATTCTGTATGCCTAAAGCACTGCCTGCACGACATAAGCCAGGAACGAAATCGCGGTTACCGCCGCTACTAGTTCCAAGGCCTCCTGGTTTTTGTACGCTGTGTGTTGCATCGAGAACCACAGGCACAGAATAATTATTAAGCATATAGTCCAAGCCAGTAAAATCAACGACAAGAGTGTTATATCCAAAACTTGTACCTCTCTCTGTAATCCAAACTTCCTTAGCACCTTCTGTTTTTGACAGTATGCCTTTCATGTCCCAAGGTGCAAGGAACTGGCCTTTCTTAATATTAACAACTTTATTTGTTTTACAGGCTGTTTGCAATAAGTCAGTCTGTCTGCATAAAAAAGCTGGTATTTGTATGACATCAATTATGTTGTCATAGTAATATGATATATCATTTATCTGTTCTACAGTATGAACATCGGTTAAAATTTTTACTCCTAATGTTTCTTTTATATCTTCAAAATCAGTCATAGTTATTGCAAAACCTTGACCACGTTTACCACTGACACTGCTTCTGTTAGCTTTATCAAAACTGGCTTTAAAATAATAATCTGCTCCGTATTTGTCGCAAACGTCTTTACACGTTTGAGCAATTATTTGACTATGTCCAAGAGACTCATGTTGGCAAGGTCCTGCAATTATTCTCATTTTGTTTGAAACCTTTTCCATGTTTCGTGTAGCACATAAAACCAAATACCATTGATAATTGGTTCTACTATTGCATCTATTGTAGCAAGTTCTAAACTTGCTCCTGTTATAGTCATAACACATACAATAGCTATTAGCATATGTCCGATTGTGTATACAATGGCTAGTGTAATACTACTTCCACCTATAAGCCATTCTAAAAGTTTATTTAACATAGAATTTGTTTTTAACATCATTTGTTTTCCTTTACCATATAATATGTAGTAACAAGTTTATCTAAAAGTCTTTTTAAGGTAGTATTAGTTTGTGAAAGTTCACATAAGTTTTGCCATTCACTGTAATCTAAAAGTTCACCTTGTGCTCTTGCTACTGCTCCTGGATCGCCACCTACAATCCATTTAGGTATTCTATTGTGTGGCGGGTCTCTGTAGTTTGCATATATTACACCATTTGCTCTAGTGTAAATCAAGGCCTCGCCTTCTATTAACTTTACTCCTGCTTTGATCCTTTGGTTTATCATAAGAACCCTATGTGTTTTGCCACATCAGCCATCCTACAACTAAACGCCCATTCATTATCATACCATGATAACACACGAACCATAGTATTGTCAACCACTCTTGTTTGTTGTGGAGCAAATATACAACTTTCTTTTGTTGTATTAAAATCACTGCTTACTAAAGGTTCGTCACTGTATGCGATGATACCTTGCATTCCATTAAGTGTACTTTCTTTTAATGCAGAATTTACAGCTTGTTCATTTACTTCATATTCAACATTTACAGTCAAGTCTACACAGCTTACATTTGGTGTTGGCACACGTATAGAACTGCCCATTAGCTTACCATTTACTGGTGGATATACTATTCCAATATTTTTGGCGGCGCCTGTACTTGTTGGTATAATGTTTACACCACCTGCCCTTGAACGATAAGGGTCTTTATGTTTTTTATCTATTGTGCTTTGATCACCTGTGTAACTGTGTATTGTTGTCATTTGTCCTGATTGAATACCAAAGTTTTCGTCTAATACTTTTACAAGTGGTGCTAAACAATTTGTTGTACAACTTGCATTGCTAATTATTTCATCATTAACACTTATGTCTGTATGATTTACACCGTATACCACAGTTCTATCAACGTTTTTTGCTGGAGAACTTATTACTACTTTATTTGCTCCTCCATGTATATGATGTTCGCAAGCATAGCCATCTCTATATGCACCTGTGCATTCAAATACAACATCTACATCATACCATTTTATTAACCTTATATCTCTTTCTTGTGACCATATTATTGGCTCGTGTAT
>MDTD01033658.1_pt1 | contig 12435 bp, 7 predicted proteins | sample 811221 | NCBI WGS metagenome assembly MDTD01 (sample SAMN05326646, study PRJNA326480) | marine metagenome | isolation source: seawater | place: Pacific Ocean: South West | collected 2011 | reverse complement strand
TCTTTGCTGCTGCCTTGTCCCTGCTGACCTTTGCCAACTTCGGCCATGCACAATCCATGGACTCGAAAACATGCGACTGTCATAAGCAAACTGACACCATGAGCAATCAACCCAGCCGTGCGTATATCAATGCCTACAATGTCCCCTCCACGGGGATCGCGTTGGAAGGTTACAGCCCCGTGTCCTACTTCACCGAAGGCAAGGCTCAGAAGGGCAGCCCCAAGTTCACCGCGGACTACAACGGCGTGACCTACCACTTCACTTCAGCCAAGCAGGTTGCTCAGTTCAAAGCCAATCCTGCCAAGTATGAACCGGCATATGGTGGTTGGTGTGCCCTGGGGATGGCCATTGAAGACAAGCTGCCGGTGGACCCGACACTGTACAAGATCGTCGATGGCAAGAACTACCTGTTCCTCAAGAACGCCAAGATTGACGCTCTGAAAATCTGGAACGATAAGAACGAATCACAGCTGATCAAAAAGGCTGACGCCTACTGGGCCAAGGTCTCCGGCTGATCGTTCTTGACAACAAAATGGACCCCTTGGCGGCGTTGCTCATCCCCATGGCAGCGTCGCCTTTTTGCCGTTATCGTGGTGATTGAAGATGCACTTGAATCAACTACTCAAACAAGTCCGTGCCTGCGAACTTTGCAAAGACCATTTGCCCTGTGAGCCACGTCCATTGCTTCAGGCATCATCATACAGTCGGATACTGATCATTGGGCAGGCACCGGGTAAGATCACGCATGACAGCGGTAAACCGTGGGATGACCGCAGTGGCGAACGCCTTCGTCAATGGTTGTCGGTCACCCCGGAGCAGTTCTATGATCCGACATTGATCGCACAGATGCCTATGGGGTTTTGCTATCCGGGCAAAGGCAAGTCAGGGGACAATCCGCCAAGGCCCGAGTGTGCACCGCAGTGGCATGAGTCATTGCTCGAATTGATGAAGTCGATTTCTTTGACGATTTTCATTGGCCGCTATGCGTTGGACTATTACATGCCCGGGCGCTATCCGACGATTACCGATGCCGTGGCCGATGCGTTGAATCTTTTACCCAAGACCATTGTCCTGCCACACCCTTCACCGCGCAATAACATCTGGCTCAAAAAACATGATTGGTTTGAACGAGATGTGTTACCGCAACTTAAACATCGGGTTCAAACATTGATCAAGTAGACAAGACACAAAAAAACGCAGCGCCGTGATGACGCTGCGTTTTTTTGTTTTCGTTGTGATGACTGGATTACAGCCCCAGCACATCCGCCATGCCGTAGCGACCGGGTTCTTTGCCGTCGAGCCACTTGGCAGCTTTGAGCGCACCATGGACAAACACGTCACGACTGAATGCCTTGTGGGTCAGTTCGAGTTCTTCACCGAGGTTGGCAAAGAAGGCGGAGTGACGACCGACTTCCGAACCCACACGCAGGGCATGCATGCCGATCTCACCACGCTTACGCTGGACATCATCGCCGTGACGACCGTGGACAACATCCTTGACGATGTCCTTGCCGGTGGCTTTGCAGATGGATTCGGCAATACCCATGGCAGTGCCTGATGGCGCGTCGCGCTTAAAGCGGTGATGCGCTTCGGTGATTTCAATGTCGTAATCATCACCCAGTTGCTTGGCGACCTGTGCAGCCAAAGCAAAGAGCAGGTTCACACCCAGGCTCATGTTCGGTGCCTGGAGGACGGGGATGGACTTGCCTGCTTCGTCAATCCTGGCGTGGATCTCCGGCGTGAGGCCGGTCGTGCCGATGACCAGGGCAGTCTTGGCAGCAACACATTTGTCGATGATGCCGGGGGTGGCGATCGGCAGGGCGAAGTCGATGACCACGTCCACATCCGAAGGCAGGTCGGTGCCGACTGTGATCCCGGTTTCACCGACAGCTGCGAGAATCCCCGCGTCAGTTCCCAGGTCTGAGAACTTGTCGTGCTCAATCGCGCCTGCGAGGGTAAGGGCCTGGTCTTCGTGCGTCAGGGCAACAAGGCGGCGACCCATGCGGCCACCGGCGCCGTGAATGGCAATGCGTGTCATTTGGATGACTCTTTCTTTTTTAAAGGGTGATCAAGGAATATTCAGTCACTGGCCTAACATCCAACCTGCTCAGTTGATTCCAACCTTCGCAACACGGGCGTCAAACATCGACCCAAGCATGGTTATGCTCAAGGATCGGAGACACGATTTTATACGATGTCCCCAGCGACCTGGTTAACAGACTTAGTGTTCAAAATAATTGTGACTGGGGCGGCCGGCAAGAATCTGTTCCTTGCCCCAGTTGGTGACATTTTTGAATTGCTCCGAAGCAATGAAAGTGTCGAAAGCTGCCTTGTCAGACCAGTCGGACATGATCAGATAGCTCTGCGGATCGTTCACGTCCTTGTACAGGAAGGACTTGGTGTGACCTTCCATATCGGCCATGGCTTCAATGACGGCCTGGCAGACGCGTTCGAACTCGGCATTCTTGCCGGGTAAAATTTGATAGTTCATTCCAATAGTGATCATTTTTGTGTTTCCTAGTCGTAGTATCCCTAGACGATAAAGCCATTGCGACCGGAGATCAAATAGCCAATCTTGTCGACAATTCGGTGTAACTGCTGGTTTGACAGTTGACAAGAAGGTCTGTTGAGATAGATTAACAGGTCTGGGACACCTTTGGGAGAGGGACTGTCCTGCACGTTTGGCAGCAATTCAAAATTTTCTTCTTGGCAATAGAGGTGTGTGCTTTGATATTTGGCCGTAAGAAATCTGCGAAACCCACGGACGATCCCAAGTCGGACGATCAACAAACGCCCGAAAAGGATGAACAGGCAGCAGAGACCGGGGAAGATACGGCTGCTTCGTCTGAAGACAAGAAAAAAGGCAAGCTCGGTCGCAAAGCCGGCTCCAAGGCGGACAAGTCTGACAAGAAGGATTCGATCAAACGTGATCAGACCAAGGCCATGACGTTTTTCCGTCATGCCTCCACCGTTGCCGAAGCACGCAACTATGACTACTCCATCCAGCTTTACCTTGACGGTCTGAGTCATGACCCCGACAACATGAATAAGCACGAGGCGCTCCGTGAAGTGGCGCTGCGTCGCAAAGTTGCTGGTGGTAAACCGGCCAAGATGTTTGACCGCTGGAAAGGGCGCGGCAAGGACAAGGTTGAAAAAGCGCTCCAATCCGAATATCTCTGGTCCAAGAATCCGTTGAACTTCAATGCAGCCGTCACCGTCATGGAACGCTGCGTCGAAGCCTTTGAAGATCAGGATGAATACAACATGGGCGAAGTTGCCTATTGGATTGGTATTCTCCTGCTCGAAAAAAGTGAGATGGATAAGCAGCTCAACAAGCAGGACCTGCTCAAACTCACCGATCTTTTTGAACGCATCGATGCTTACCACCAGGCTGTCAACGCCTGTCGCTGGGCATTGGAACTTGATCGTGATGACTATGACCTGGAAAGTCGCCTCAAGGATCTGCAGGCTGAAGAGACCATGATCGACTCGGGTTACGGTGCGCAGATCGAATCCGCGGAAGTCGACTTCAAGAAGACCGTCCGCGATATGTCCAAGCAGCAGGAACTGGATCAGGAAAACCAACTGGGTAAAACCGAGCAGGCCATCGAAGACATCATCAATCGCAGTCGTCAAGCCTTTGAAGCCAATCCCGACGATATAGTCCTGCGCGAAAAACTCGTCAAGGCATTGCTCGATAAACGCGAAGACTCTGCTGAGAACGAAGCGATCAAACTCCTGGAAGAAGCTTACGCCAATTCGCAGGACTTCAAGTATAAACGCCAGGTCGTCGAGATCCAGCTACGCAAGATTGATCGCATCATCAAGAAACTCAAAGCTGCGGTCCTCAAGGACAACAAGAACGAAGAGTTGGTCCAGAAGTACAAGCTTGCCATCCGACAGAAGGTGAAGATGGAGATCAACCTCTACACCGAATGCACCAAGCAGTATCCGACGGACCGCAAATGGAAGTACGATCTGGGACGTGTGCTTTTCTCCGTCAAGCAGTATGACAAAGCTGTTGAACAACTCCAGCAGGCTGTCTCCGATGCCAAGTATCGCGTGCAGTCACTGCTGTTGCTGGGCCAGTGTTATCTGGCGCAGGATTGGTTTGACGAAGCCATTGACACCCTTGAAAAAGCCGTCGAAGCACACAAGTCTACCAATGACAAGATCGCTTTGGAGATTCGTTATCACTGGATGATCGCGCTGGAAAAATCCGCTGTCGACGCCAAGGATGCCGAACGTGCCAAGGAAGCACAGAAAATCGCTTCCGAAATTCTCCAGACCGACATCAACTTCAAGGACATCCGTCAGCACATGGAACGCATCCGTGGCCTGGTCAAGGAACTGGCAGCGTCATGACACATTTCGAAATTCGAAATTCGACATTCGAAATCTGAAATTAAAAAGGTTTATTCATGCCCACGGTCGCCGTCATTCCTGCCCGTTATCAGTCATCACGTTTCCCCGGTAAACCCTTGGCTGACGAAACCGGCAAACCGCTGATTCAGCACGTCGTTGAACAGGTCCGCAAAGCCCGACTCATTGATCAGATCATTGTCGCCACCGATGATCAGCGGATATTCGATGCCGTGGCCGCATTCGGTGGTGAAGTCATGATGACCAGCACGGATCACCCCAACGGCACGTCGCGCATCGCCGAAGTCGCAGCCAACCTGCCTGCCGATGTCGATCTGATTGTCAACGTGCAGGGCGATGAGCCGGACATCGAGCCGGAAGTGATCGACCAACTCGTTGCCGGACTCCGTGCCGATACCGAAGCGCCGATGGCAACCCTGGCATCACCCTTTGCTGATGACGAAGATCCGGCCAATCCCAATATCGTCAAACTCGTCGTCAGTCAGACCAACCGCGCACTGTACTTCTCCCGATCACTGATCCCATATGATCGAGATGACAAGGGCTTTACACCCCTGAAGCATCCTGGGCTTTATGCTTTCCGACGTGCGTTTTTGCTCAAGTACCCCAAGCTTACTGCCACGCCGTTGGAGCAATTGGAGAAGCTCGAACAGCTTCGAGTTCTGGAGCATGGCTATCCCATCGCCATCGTCAAGACCGTCTGTCATCATCACGGGATCGACACCCCCGAGCAGTACGCCGAGTTTGTCGCACGCCACAAGCAGGACTGATCTGCCCACCATATCTCGTTTGGAACAAAAGACGGCCTGATTTAAGTCGGTTTAATCTTTTTGCTTGTTCGATGGAACATTGACGAAACCACTGCGTCTATTGATACTGGTAGTATCAGTTTGGCAAAAACCTCGCCAATAAAACTGGTGTTGAGAAAGCGTCCAGCAAGTTTTTCCTCATGTTGTTGGATGATGAGTCTGGCATTGACTCTGACCCGCATGTTCCCTTGTGTGATGCCCTGTGTAATGCAGTCATGGGACGTAAAATTGAGATTGGATTCATGTTCGAATACCACACCGGAACCCGCCGTTCTTTGTTTGGTTTGCGACTACTGTTTTGTCTTCTGGTTGCCTTGGCGATTTGGCCAACATCGGTTGCATTTGCCGATGAGACCGACGACCTGATCTTGAAGCAGATGTCTGCATTTGATGAGAAAGTCATGGATGGTAATCCGCAAGCCGCCATGGCCATCTTCCAGAAGGTGCAGTCCAAGTACCGTAACCATCCAACGCTGCTTGCATGGCAGGGGCGTGTCGCCTTGATGCAGCGTAATGGTCCCGCTGCCATGGAGGCGCTGAATCGTGCGCTGCAGCTTAAACCGGATCATCCCGTGGCCAACGCCGTGATGGCATCGCTTGAATTTCAAACCGGTAAACAACAGCAGGCCATCCAACGCATCGAAAAGGCGTTGGCAAAAAATCCTGATTCACCAGACCTGTTGCAACTCTCCGCCGAACTGAAAATGCAACAGATGCAAAGTCCCGAGGCGTTGAAAATCTGGCAGAAGATTGCCGACAACAAAGACAACACCGACATGCAGCGCGCCAATGCTTACTCAAAGGTCGGTGAGTTGCAGATGCAGGCAGGCAAACATGTCGAATCGGCTAAGGCGCTGGGGCAAGCTTTGAAGTATCGTTGGCACCCCAACGTCGCTATGGCACATATCCAGATGCTCCACAAGTCCGGCGCGGGGCAAGAGGCCGTCAAAGCCATTGATGAATTCAAAAAGAAACTCAACGATGATCCGCGATTGGCCCAAGTTAAAGCACAGGCACTGAAACAACTCAGTCCCATCGAAAGCGACCTGGTTTTTTACACCTTGGAAGCCGATCTCAAAGCGGACAAGTTCAATGCCTATCTTTTCGACTCCAAAGCCAGACGTATCCGTAAGTCGCTGGAAGGTAAAACGGATGAGGCCAGCAAAGAAAAGTTAACCAAAGTTGATGCGCTGATTCTTGATGGCATGATGCGCGATCTCAAAGAAATACTTGGCAGAAAGAGTGTCAGCAGTTCGTGGATCAAAAAGAAAGCCGGACAAGTCAAGGAACAGGCTGCCCAGGTCTCTGGCGAAAAAGCGGCGAATGCCATCGACTTTGCCAATCAAGCCATTGCGGATGTCGAAAGTAAAGACAACGCGCAAATCGAAAGTGCGTTGGCGTTGGCTAAATCCGGTTGGTCACTTCAGGATTTTGCATACCCCGATGATGATCAGAAGAAAATCCTTGAAGACAAGGGTTTGCCGATCCTCAAAGGTTCCTATGGCCCACTCGGGGAAGCCTTGGAACAGTACTACACTGCCAACCAATCTCAACGACAGGCCCCGGTATACGAAGCATTGGCGAAGCAGTTTATTGACAATCCGACGAACGCAGCGATTCAAACCCGGTTGGCCAATGCGTTTTATGAGCATGCCCACAAGATCAACGCGACCGGTGATGACGGGTATGACAAGGTTTTGCCGCCACTGGTCTGGGCCAAGATACCGGGAAAGACCACGTCACCCAACTGGGATCAAGCCATCCAGGAACGCTATGACAATGCCTACACGCTCTGGAACAACTACAAGGTCGCCGATCGCCTTGAAGCCAAACGATGGGATGATTTGATTGCCGGCTTTGATCGGATTATTGAAGTTTATCCTCTGCATGGCGCGTTGATCGGTCGAGCCAAAGTGCATTATTACGCTGGCAATGACAAGCAGGCCTTCGAGGATATGGCTGCCTCCGTTGCGGTCAAAGCCTGGGAATTTCGACATACGTTTTACCGAACGACTTACCGCAACGCCTGGGTTGTCAATGGTGTGCAATCTGTTCTGGAACTTCATGATGTGTTGGCAGGTACAGGCTCTTCCGCCCAGCCGTACCCGACCTTACCCACCGTTGAAATGACAAAGCTCATTCGCGAGAAAAAGTGGGGTGACATCGGTCCATACCTGGTCATGGAACACAACAAGGATGCCTTTGCAAAGCGTATCGTCGATGACATGAAGTTTGGCCCTGAGCTTTACCGCGTTGAGATTCTCAATGCCTTGGCTCAAGAATGGAACGATGCTTCCAAGGATCAAACCAAACGTGATCGGATTGTCGAACAGGCCAAGGTGCTTAATTCCTCTGGCCATCCGAGCTTTGGCATTCTTCAAATCAAGAAGGAAATGTCAGATGAAGAGAAAGTCAAAATCCTTGAAGGAATCGCTCGCAATACTGAACTGGGCGGTGCCTATGAACCATTGATTCATTATCTGCTGGCATCGATCTACGAAAAGCAGGGCGACACCGAAAAAGCGAAGTTGCAATACAACGCCGGAGCAGCGGGATGGAACGTCGATCAAATCAAAAGCAAGTTCCAACTCGCCTGTGCCAAGAAGCGTGATCAACTTGAAGGTGAAGTCGAGAGCAAAGAACTCTTTGACCGTTATGTCGCCTATCAGGAAGACTTCAAGAAACGATCAACAGAATTCAAGAACGATACGCTGGAATTGTACCGCTGGGAATGTGTACTCAACCGACTGCTTGCGTTGAATGCCAATACCAACTGGACATTACACAAGCGGCATAACATCCGTACCAAACTTAAATTCTACAAGGGGGCGATTGCTGATCTGAAGTATGTCCAGGAAAAAGATGACTCCGCCAAGAAGGATGTCATCGCTGCCTTACTCGGTTTTAATTACATGAAAATGGGTGATTATGAAAACGCCATCGCCGAGTACTCCAAGGCTATCGGCTTGGGCTACAGCAAGACATGGGCTTTGATCGACCGTGGTGAACTCTACCGTTCTGCAGGTAAAGCTAAAGAAGCAGTTGAAGACTTTACCAAGGTTTTGGAGATTGATCCGGATAATGACAAAGCACTTGAGGAACGTGCAGACTTGTATGAATGGTATCTCAAGGATAACAAGGCAGCTTTGGCTGATCTGGAGAAACAACGCAGTGTCCGTATCAGCAAACGAGCCAAACTCAAATCCAAGGATCCGTTGGCAGAGTACATGCTTGATACCAATGTTATCGATTTTCGAATCGCCAATTTGAAAGCGAAAATTGCCAGAGGAAATCTGGACAAGATGTTCGGCAACTAAGTGACCTCTATGTTTTTTTTGAAAGTATTTTATGGCAAACGTGACAATTTGTTTTCGTGACATCGTCAAGTTAAACCGGTCTTTCTTGGCTGTGTTGACGATTGGTTTTTTACTCGGTGTCGCGGGGGAGACGGTCAATGCTTCGGAGGATGCGCGAAGAAGCCTGATCATCGAAAAGATCGATGCCATGGCCAAGGTACTCAAACCAGATCCGGTCAAAGGTGCATACGAGAAGGAGTTTGCTGAGCTTGATGATATGCTCGCTTCAAAACGTTTGAATTACACGCAAATCCAAGGCAAGATTTCTGAGATCAATCAATTCATCGATAAGTCCGCAGGCTACAAAGACGAGCCCATGCATGCACTGGATCTCCGACGGATGCTGCTTGAAATTGGGCTGGTCAAGCAGGGACGCGAAAAAGGCGAAACCACACTCTCCTGGCAAAAGTCCCGCATTACATTCACCGCCAAACAATTACTCAAGAAACAACCTGAGAAATGGCCCGCTGAATTCAGCAGGCAGATTGATGCATATGAAGCCATGTTTGATACGTTTGCCAGGCAGGATGTTCAAGTCGCTTTGGACATGGCCAAGTCCGGCTGGACACTGGCTCAATTTGAGTTTCCCGATCATCTTGAACGTGAGAAGCTAAAGGCAAAAGGCCTCTATCCCGTCAGTGAAAATCGTGATATCAAAAATGCTTTGAAAACGTATTACCAATCGATCCGACATGCGCGCAAAGCACCTGCATTTGAAAAAGACTTGATAGCACTCATTGATGATCCTGATAACAAAGCGCTATACAGCAAGATTGCACTTGGGCTACAGAAGCATCTCAAAACCCTTGATCTCTCGGACATGAGCAAAATCACGCCGGAGATGATCATCCCGGATTTGATATGGACCCAAGCGCCCAAGCAAGGCAACATGGAAGCATTGACCGAGGATCAATCCAACCGGATGGAGTTGGCTTCCTATCTCTTTTCGACGGGTAGTGCAATTGAAGCTCGTGCAGCCATGCGTTGGAATGATGCGTTACAACGGCTGGATTTGTCGATTCAACAGTATCCCTATCAGGCTGCACTTGTACATCGGGCCTATATTCATTTATTCAACGGCGACCAGAAGAAAGCCTTCCAGGACATGGCGGTGAGTGTGGCGATGTCTGCTTACGCGCATTCGCGGTCATTCAATAAACGGATGGCAACACGCAATGATTGGTATGTCAACGGTCTACCGTTGGTGTTGGTGCTCGCTGATGTGGCATACGATTATTACCATGAGGATGGACCATTCCCATCTGCGCCGATGATTGATGCGCTGGAACATTTTCGCGGCAAACGTTGGCTCAATGTCGCAGAGTACGTGGGGACACATCTGAAAGGTCACAACGCCGGTTGGTCACCTGATGGGCATCTTGCCAACCAGTTGCGGTATAACGAAACCATCAAAGGCAAGATGCTCGATGCATTGGCTGATGCGATGAATGCCCCACAGCACAAGATGCACAAAGAAACGTTTCTCAAGTGGGCGACGGATATGTATCCTGCCAATCATCCCGCATTTGAGTTAATCAAGATTCGTGCTGAAGGCGGGGAGCAGTTTGAAAGCCGACTTCAACGCATGCTGAATTGGGTTGCTTTTGATGCCATGTACCATCCTGAGGCCAATGTCGAATATGCGAAAATGCTGGAAAAGCAGGGCAAGATTGATGATGCCTTACTGCATTACAACGTCGCCAGTCACGCCAAGCCCTTGTCTGAATTAAAGGGGATTCAGCGAGAAGCTGCTGAAAATCGAAATCGCCTTGAAGGTTCATCGGATAAAAAAGCGATTGCGGATCGGTATCTCAAGCTGGTTGGCTATGTTCAGAATAAAGCCAAGGATCATCAAACGAAATACATCGGTAATGCCCAGTTGGTCATGATGATCAATCGTCTGGAGAAACAGATTGTCCTCAACGAGACAGCCTATGCACTGCGCTCTGATGCATATCGTACCTTGAGGCAATATCAGTTGGCTGCTGATGATCTTGAACGTGTTCTGAAGTCCGGCAAAAACCCTGCGCCGGGTAAACTCCGCGGGCTGATGGGCGTTTGTTACTACGAGATGGGGCTGTGGACTGAGGCGATCTCCGTTCTGACAGATGCCATTGGAAACGAAGGGCAGCCCGATTGGATTTACTATTACCTGGCAGATTCGCATCGTCAGCAGGGGAACATGCAGGAAGCTGTCAAATACTACACCAAGATGCTTGAACTCAAGCCTGAAGACTTGGGTTCATTGAATCAGCGTTCGAAAATCTATCAGTTCGTGATGTGTGATACGGAAAAGGCGTTGGCTGATCTCGAAAAATTCAAGGCTATCCAGCTTAAAAAGAATCCCAAGTACAAGAGTACGACAATCGATATGCGACTTTACGTTCTCAAACGTGACCGTGTATTCAAGAATTAATTGCCAAGACAATCAACCCAAATAAAAACGGCAAGCCGTTAAAGCTTGCCGTTTTTATTTGGATGGTTTTTTACCTGCTGGTTTACTTGGGGCTATCGGCCCGCAAGTCCAGGTAGGCCAATTCCTGCCTGGTCAATTCAATGTCCAAGCCGGGCATGGTGGTGTAGGTTTCGTAAAGCGTTCGCGGGCCGACCAACGCAAAGGACGGGAAGGGTTGGCAGAGCACATACGCTGCTGCGATGTTGATCGGCAGGCAACCTTTCTCCTTGGCCAGTTCCGTTGCCCGGTCTTTGCGTTTGAAGTTGTCTTCGCTGTACCACGGTTTTTCCAGGTGTGGATCAATGCCGACCTTGTCACGACCACTGCGGTCGGTGAAGAAGCCGCGTGCTTGAGAAGACCATGCCATGTGCGCGGTTTGTGTATCTTCGAGATACTCAAGGTATTCCGGTTCGCTTGCAGCGATGCAGCCGCCCCAGACGGGGTTGACCATGCGCGCCAGTGACAGGTTATTGTTCATGATGGTCATCGGCTGCTTGCCGTTGGCCTTGGCATATTCGTTGGCTGCCTTGAAGCGTTCAAGCGACCAATTCGAACCACCAAAGACGCCGATGTAGCCTTCGTCCTTGAGTTCGTTGAGCACGTCGACGAGTTCGTCGACGGGGATATCCAGATTGTCGCGATGCAGGATGTGCATTTCAGCAAAGTCGATTTGCATGCGTTCCAGTGATTCAATGCATTGCTTACGAATGTCAGTTGGATTGCACCAAGGGGTATGGGCACTCTTGGAGAGAATGTTAATCTGATCGCGGATGCCGCGTTGGGTCAACCATTGTCCTATGAGTTTTTCAGGCACGCCCCCGCCATAGACCCATGCGGTATCAAAGGTGTTGCCTCCGCGGTTGATGAAGTCGTCCCAGACAGCAGCGCCGTGAGCGAAGGTGTGCTGGTTATCACAGCCGAAGATCAACTTGGAGACCGGTTTTTCAATACCTGGCACGGTTGCGTACTTCATGTTGTGATCTTCACGGGGGGGCAGGGGGGGGACACCTGAGATCGGAGCGCAGCCTTCGGGAGTTTCAGCCGGATAGACCAGGCCGATCTGGCTTCGCCATTCGTCGAGGACGGCGAAGGTACCCAGTGAATCGTCCCAGCTCATGGCCGGTGCGTCGGCTTGCTGCTTGCCTGCTGCGATGGCTTTGGCGCATGTGTCGGCTTCCATGCCATAAAGGTATTCGTCGGTGGTGACTTCGATGATCTGTTCGCCATCGGCATTGTTGAGGGTCAACTTGACGGTACCGCCTTCGCGTGCGGGAACCCAGGGAGTTTCGACGGTGATCGAGCCATTGGTGCCGAAGATGCGAGCCTTGTTGTCCATGCCGACACAGACACCGGTGGCGACCTGGGCAAGAATGTTACCTGGGAACTCCAGGCTGGCAGCAGCATAGTCATCGACTTTGGTTTCACCGATGAC
>MDTD01194124.1_pt1 | contig 12436 bp, 7 predicted proteins | sample 811221 | NCBI WGS metagenome assembly MDTD01 (sample SAMN05326646, study PRJNA326480) | marine metagenome | isolation source: seawater | place: Pacific Ocean: South West | collected 2011 | reverse complement strand
TCGCCATATTTTTTCTTAAAGGTTTTGATAAAGTAATTGGGTTGATTAAAACCACAGAAATCGGCAATTTCTCCAATATTCATTTTTGAATTCCGTAAAAGCTCACAAGACAATTCCAGTCTTTGTGTTCTTACGTACTCAGAAAAGCCGCAAAACATTCCACGCGCAAACAACTGGGCAACGTAGTTTGCACTAACGCCAAACTCATCTGCAAGGCGCGAGCAATTAATATCTTCCGTCAAATGGTCACTTATAAAATAAATAATTTTTTCCAACAAGTGCTGGGGTTCTGATCGTGCGATTGAATGCTCTGATCGAATAGCAGCAAGACATTCCGCCCAGAGGAATTGCAGCAGAGGCTCAATATCCGGACGGGAACTTTGCTTCATATATGCCGCAATACTTTCAAGCAAATGAACAAAGCAATTAACCTCTGACATCCCCCGGTGGAGTACAAAATCAGGATTCTCCGCTCTGATGACACCTTTGACCCGTTGCTTGCTGACAAAACGGATTGCATTCGTGTCCTGCACCAGGGAAAGCATATCATATGACTGATCCTCTTCGCACCAAATGCTTGAAAAAGGTTCGGCCAGCAATATATCCCCGGTCTTGAGCTTTCTGGTTACCTCTTGCCTGTTCTCAGAAAAACGATACAAACGTTCTCCGGAAAGAATGGTGATAAGCCGCCAGCGCGCAACGACAATCCCTGCTTTTATCGCAGTGTGACGCTGAGCAAAGAACAACCTTTTGTCCGGTAGTTTAGCTAGTTTATCGAGTTTTATTTCAAAAAAAGAAACCGTACTATTTTTTGTCATGATAGTATCATTATTATAATCATTGTACCATTGCCTAAGCGGATTTCAATATGTATAATAATATTAACATCAACAAACTAAATATCAAGGATATATTGAAAAAATGAATGTAAGTTCTTTAAAAGAATATTACCCTAGCGCATATGCTGAAAATTCAAATACCCCAACATTTGACTTGTCACATGAGTATAGCAAGCAGGTTATAATCGCAGATGGGAACGAACAATACCAGGGACATCCAACCACCGTTTTGATGCCCGACGGCAAAACCGTTTTCTGTGTCTGGACCATTGGGCATGGAGGAACCTGCGGCCCACTTAAAAAAAGTGTTGACGGAGGAAAAACATGGAGTGAACTACTGAACGTCCCTGAAGAATGGAAGAGTTACGTAAATTGTCCAAGCATCTGGCACCTGCCGACAGACAAAGCCCCGGATCGCCTGGTGATTTATGCCCAGGAGCCGGAAACTCGCATGATGTATGCAACAGAATCGAACGATCTTGGGGCTTCATGGAGCAGGATGAAAGCGTGTGGAATTACCTCTGTAATGCCGATGACCGCAATTGTGAAAACCTCAGGCAGCCGTTTGCTCGGAATGACAAACGCAAGAAGTTCTGTAGACAAAGACCCAATGTCCAATGTAATTATCAAGACCTGGTCCGATGACAACGGCCTCTCCTGGAATAAACCGGAAGTCGTAGCAGACATCACCGGAGCAAAACTCTGTGAGCCATGGATAATCGCCTCACCGGACAAAAAGGAGCTGGCATGTTTGCTCCGGGTCAATAACCGCGACTACAATTCAATGATTATGTTTTCAAGCGATAATGGGAATACCTGGACCAAGCCCGTTGAATTGCCCTTGACATTAACCGGAGACCGTCATATTGGTAAATATATGCCGGATGGCCGTATCATTGTCGTATTTAGAGATGTTGCTAAAGCCGGCCCCAGCTATGGTCATTTCTGCGGCTGGATTGGAACCTGGAATGACCTCAAGGAAGGCAAGCCTGGTCAATTCAGGGTCAAACTGATGCAGCACTATGCTGAAAAACCATGTTCAACCCCGGACTGCGGATATCCTGGACTGGAAGTTTTCGATGATGGCTCGGTATTGGCGACGACCTACCTGAAGTACCGTCCTCATGATCGTTACAATTCAGTGGTTTGCGTACGTTTTAATCCAACTTTAATAGAAACAAAAAAAGGAATTGAAGTATGAAAAAACAAAATTTTACACTCATTGAACTTTTGGTTGTGATCGCGATCATTGCGATTCTGGCTAGCATGTTACTTCCTGCATTGAATCAAGCAAGAGAAAAAGCAAGGGCGATAGAGTGCCTGTCCCGGCAAAAATCATGCGCCATGTTTTCATCGTTCTATGCCGATGATTCCGACTCCGCCTACCTCCCTGGTTATTGCAACTATAAAGTTGAACCAAAGGCTCCAATAACCACCGAATATCCTCCGACCTGGAGCTCGCGCGCTTATCAGTTAGGTTATGTCAAAAACCTTAAAGTACTATCCTGTCCGTTGAACACTAACAAGGAAATCATGCGTGATGGGTATCTTTACAATACCTATGGTGCCTATCAAATCAATATTGGCTCCAACCCGCCTTACTTCAAAGGTTACCGGCAGACAATAAGTGGTTCATATCAGTGGCGTGGATTCATAGGAAAAGCCGTCAGACACCCCAGCGCATTGCCTTTGATTGCGGACTCCTACCATAAGGCATTACCTGCTTATGATCAGTCGGCATACTGGATGGGGCTGGATGGCAGTGTCGGACTTTATGCCCGTCATGGCAAAAGAATCAGCACTTCTTTCATGGACGGACATGTTGAAGAAGTGGATCCGAATAAACTGCCGGAACTGTTTACTCGCAATGAGTACAGCCGTGCCAGCATAAGATTTTTTACCAAGGATTTAGTCCAGGTCACTATTTCCGCAATACCATAAGCCATAAGGATACAAAATGGGTAAACTGCAAAATTATAATGCAGGAAAAAAACCTCATTATTTTAATATTTTTTTTAAACTTGTAATCACAATGCTTATATCAGTCCAGTTTTGCCAAAACGCACTGGCAAAAGAGACTGAAATTAGTGAACATACAATAATTGACGGTTTTCCTTACGGGATGTTTGTCAATGGACATTTTTCCAGGACGATTCCATCCGGCTGGTATTATTGCGAATGGAGTCGTGGGGGCGGCAAGAAGAAACAGCGCGGCGGAATGGTATCAAAATCCGGTTTCAGCAGAGCTGTTGAAATTCCTGCATGTGACAAGGGCATGATTGGTTGGACAAGCAACTTTAAAGAGATTCTTAATCCATTTCGTCCTGTTACAGTTACCGGCAAGGTACGTCATGAGGAAGACTATAAAGGCAGCGTCCCAAGGGTATTCTTTACATTTTTCAAGGATAGAAAAAAATTTATCGGGACCAAATTCATTAAAACCAGCTCCAACTCCAAAAACTGGAGTGAGTTTAAGTTTATACTGAGGGCAGAAGATGTACCTGAAAATGCCAACTGGTTCAGATTAAATATAGTATCAATGGCACGTAAATCCCAAAGTGGACCGGCAGGCAATGCTTACTTCGCTGACGTGAAAGCTAAAGTAGCAGCAGCCAACGGCAATCAAATACTCCTGCGCCCCGACAAACCGGTAAGCTGTTGGAACATAAAAGAAAAAGTGATTTTCAAGCTGGAAGGAAACCTGCCTGCAGGAACCACAGCTTTGGCCGGAACATTATTTGACAGCGAAGGGCGACAGGTAACTGAGATAAAGGTACCAGTAGAACTCATTCTACAATCAGGTTGGCAATGGCAACCTGAAAAAGCTGGATTTTACACTTTGAAATTTACCCTCTTGACTCCGACTGGACGGAAGCCCGTTTCAGAGGATTACATTGCTACCGCCTGGAAAACGGCTGATCGTACTGTATTCAACCGCAGCAGCTATAACGTAGCGGTATTTTCCCGTCCGCGGCGAAAGCCTGTTGATGTACCAGCTGAATTTGGCATTAACGCATCAATGCCCGACCACCGGGATAATAGTGATTCACTGGCTTCGGTAAAGCAATTCGAGGCGTTACTCGGTCAACTGGATTTTAATTTCATACGCTGGCACAACGTGTCGTGGTCCAGTCTGGAGCGAAAAAGCAAAGGGGATTTTCAGTGGAACAATCTTGACAACCATATAAACTGGGCTCACAAAAAGGGATATACCAGTGTAATCAATTTCTACAAAACTCCCAAGTGGGCCTCTCCTGTTAAAGATAGTAAACTTAGTATCATGGCAAAATACAGCACTTATGCGCCTGCAGATCTGCAGGACTGGAGCGATTTCATTAATGCTATGGTTAAACGCTATCAAAATAAAGTAAATATTTGGGAAGTCTGGAACGAGCCGCATTTGCCTGGAAGCAGTGTTTTCTGGAGTGATACACCGGAAAATTTTGTAAAACTACTGAAAGCCGCATACGTGACCATAAAAGAAGTTCAACCGGAGTCCAAGGTATGGTTGGGTGGAATTGGAATGCGCTATTTACCTTTTTACAAACGTATCATTAAACTTGGCGCTGGCAAATACTTTGACTTTTTAAGTTTACACGGCCCCAAAGTTACTCCAGAACCATTTTGGGAAATGGATAAAAAATTAAACTCACCGAATCACCCCTGGGTTAATTCAGAATGGCACGCATCGCTGGTACGCTTTAACGATGCTAATTATCGGCTTAATGACCGACAGCTTACCTACAATTTACTCAAGGACGCAATGCGGCAATTAAAGCTAAAGGTACAGAGAATAACATATTTTGACTTGTCATCACCGGCATTCCGGGAAATACTTGATCTCTACTCGCGTAACTTTCAAATTCTGTCGCATCATTCCGGACTGCTGGTCCGTAAACCGTTTCCACAACCGAAATTCCAATGCCAGGCCTGGCAGACGTTCACCTCAATGTTTTCCGGCAAAATAGAATTCAAAGGCGAGTTTCTCATAGAAAAAGTCAAAATTGCGGCTTTGCAAAGTGGCAATGGGCCATTATTGATAATTTGGCATGACGAAGCCAAGCCCATACAACTTCCTCCTGAATTAAGAACTATAATTGGCAATGATGCTAAAATTTCCAACTGGGAGGGAGCTCCGTCATTAAACAATACCTTACAGCCTTTCACAATGTATTACATCGAAAATCCGCTGAAGCTTCCCGGTAAAAAATTTACCTGCAATGACACTCTTGCTCCGTTACGGGTGAAACGGGTTTTGAATAACAGATATCGCGGCATTATGAATAATTTCAAGCTATTTGAACTGAAAACCGGCAAACTGACTGACGGCATCAAGTGGAACTACAATAACTTTGCGATGAAAGGAACCAAAGTTTCGCTTGCAAAGCCCCGCTTTGCTCTAGGGGTCACACCCTCCTGTCTGGATCTGGTAGTAGAGTTGGAAGATGAAGCACATCATATAGTAAAAGGCTGGAATGCCTGGGAGGGAGACAGTATACAATTTGCGTTTGATCCCCCGGGTTACGGCTTGCGCGCTGACCGTCTGGAGTTTTTCACTGTAAACTCAAAGACTGGTCTCTGCTTATTTAAACTGACATCTCCTGATATTTACGGAGACCTTCCGAATAACTGGAGTCCTCCGCGTAATCCCACACGATTTGCCAATATACTGCTGCAGAAAAACGGGAATAAAACACGTTATCTCATCAGAATCCCCAATTGTGAAGTATACCCATACCGCACCGAAAACATGATGAAAGAATTGCGTTTCAGCCTGTTGATCAACGATAATGACGGAGATGGACGCAAAGGCTGGGTTGAATGGGGCGCAGGCATAGGAGACAATAAGGACCCGGTGCAATATGGAACACTCTCCCGCTGACAGATATACCTGCAACAGTCATCAAGTCCATAATCATTAAATGACCTGATTGTAATAAGGCATGCATAAAGTAATAAATCAAATGGCTCATTTTCAGTCATTCCTCGAAATATAAATCGCTTAAACTCCACTAAGGAATAAAATTAATTATGTATAAATTAGACTTAAATGGTCAATGGAATTTTGGAGAAAACGGCAAAGACAGTTTGTATCCGGCAAAGATACCTGGTTGTGTCCACCTTGACCTTCAAGAAAATAACTTGATAGATGATCCATTCTGGCGGGATCAGGAAAAAGAACTGGACTGGATCGGAAAGCGCGACTGGATATATCAGCGGGAATTCGATATGCCTGACGAAGTTATGAATCTTGAAAATTTGATTCTGCAATGCGATGGGTTGGACACTTTAGCTGAAATTGAAATCAATGGCATCTATATCTCTTCTTCAAATAATATGCACCGCACTTGGGAATTTCCAGTTCGTCACGCCCTCAAAAGTGGAACCAATCGCATTAAAATAATTTTTCGCTCAGCCGTTTCTGAATGTGAAAGGCGACAGGAAAAATTGAGTCTCGGAGCAAATAAATATTCACCGTTAAGCCCGGATGGAAAATCTCATTTGCGCAAGGACATCTCTAACTTTGGCTGGGACTGGGGACCATGCCTTGTGACTTGCGGAATTTGGCGTGGAATCAGGATCCTGGGCTGGGATACTGTGAGATTTACGGGTGTCAGGTTTGCACAAGAGCATGGAAACAACAAAGTAAATCTCGAAGTTAGGCCGGAAACTGAAGGTATGTCGAACGACCATTATTGTGTTGTCGAATTAAAAAAAGGAGAATATAAAGAAGAACATCAAGTCGAATTGGGAAAATCAACCCGCTTTGAAATCATATCTCCGGAACTTTGGTGGCCTAACGGGATGGGGGATCACCCCTTATATGATGTTCAGGTCAAGCTATGTCATAATTCAGGAAAAGTTCTGGAGCAAAAAACAAAAAAAATAGGATTGCGCCGGATTGAATTAATACGCGAAAATGACTCCTGGGGGGAAAGTTTTGCTTTTGCGATTAATGGAATAACTTTTTTTGCGAAAGGTGCCAATTGGATACCGCCAAGCAGTTTTGCCCCGGAAGTCGATGCGGAATGGAGACGCGATTTGCTAACTTCCGCACGTGACGCAAATATGAATATGATTCGTATTTGGGGAGGCGGTGTTTACGAAGCGGATGATTTTTATGATAGCTGCGACGCCCTTGGTCTGCTGGTATGGCAGGATTTTATGTTTGCTTGCGCAGCATACCCTTCTGACGAAGAATTTCTGAATAATCTTCGTGGAGAATTGGAAGATAACATCAAGCGTATCCGCCACCATGCCTGCCTTGCTTTATGGTGCGGTAACAACGAAATTGATGTGCGTATATATAAACTCAAAGACTGGCCGGAGTTCCCTCCTGAAGAATATGAAAAAATCTTTGATCAATTTATCCCTGAAGTTGTAAATCAGCTTTCAACTGATATTGACTACTGGCCTTGTTCTCCACACTCTCCGGTTGGTCCGCGTGAAGATGTTAACAACCAGGATTGTGGAGACACCCATCTTTGGAGTGTGTGGCATAAACTTGAACCTTTTGAATGGTTCAGGACGAGCTATCCTCGTTTTTGCAGTGAATTCGGCTTCCAGAGTTTCCCTGAACTGGAAACAGTTAAAACTTTTACCGCGCCTGAAGATCGTTATATAAACAGCAGAATTATGGATTACCATCAACGCAGCCGTATTGGCAATTCAATCTTTCTTCAGTATCTTAACTGGCTGCCATTACCTGCAAATTTTGAATCGACTCTATTGGCAACTCAAATACTTCAGGGAATTGCTTTAAAATATGCTATCGAGCAATGGAGACGTAATATGCCTCGTTGCATGGGCGCTCTCTACTGGCAGTTAAATGATTGCTGGCCGGGGCCAAGTTGGTCAACCATAGACTATAAACTGAATTGGAAAGCATCTCAATATATTGTTAAACGTGCATTCGCTCCAATAATGCTTTCAATCGTGGAAAATCAAGCGGACACAGACTTTGAGGTTCATGTTTCAAGTGACAAACTTGAGGATGTGAATGGAAAATTATTCTGGTACATAACAGATAGTACAGGAGAAGACTTACTGCATGGAGAAAGCGATTGTTTAATTCCTTCCCGAAAATCCATTCCCATTCAAAAAATACCTGTAGATATCTCAAGTCTGGATACTTCGGCGCATGAGTTAATCTGCTGGTGCGAACTTGAAGTTGATGGAATAATAATATCCCGCAATACGGCAAGTCTGGTCAAGCCAAAACATATTAATTTAAAGAAGCCGAATTTTGTTTATAAAGTCGATGGAAACAATGGACTTTTTAAAGTTAAAATTAGTTCTGACGTAAACGCTTTATGGGTTTTTATCGACATTGGCACGGTTGGACATCGATGTTCTGATAATTTCTTCGATATGAGGCAGGGGGCAGAATATGAAATTGAAGTTTTCACGGGATCTGATATATTGAAAGAAGAATTGCTTAAAATGATTAAAGTTAAGAGTATATTGGACCTGGTTTAACCTGGTATATATAAAATGAATAATAATCAATATGATATTATAGTAGTCGGAGGTGGTATTTCCGGCGCAATTGCCGCTATCGCGACGGCCAGACTTGGAAGTAAAGTACTGATTGTAGAACAGCGTGCCTGCCTGGGTGGAATGTTGACAACCTCAGGAGTCGGTCCAATGATGACATTTCACGCTGGGGAAAAACAGGTCATTCAGGGAATTACCGGAGAACTCATCGACCGGCTTGTTGCAAAGGGCAAATCCCCCGGTCACATTTTTGACACCACCGGATATACTTATTCGGTAACTCCATTCGATGCTGAAGCAATGAAGTTTGAATTGGAGAAAATGCTTCAGGAAGCCGGAGGCGATATTTTATTTCATACAATGCTGGCGGAAGTAAAAACAACTGCTGACAATAATATTGGCAAGATCAGGATATGCAATAAAGCCGGACTGAGCTGGCTCAAGGCAAAGGTTTATATCGACGCCACAGGAGATGCTGACCTGGCTTATATGTCCGGGGTGCCAACAATTAAAGGTAGACCCGGCGACGGCCTGGCTCAACCCATGACTATGAAGCTGAGGATGTACAATGTCGATATTGCTACTATAAAGAATTTTATTAAAGAAAACCCGGATGAGTTTCCAAGGCTCAAGGGAGATACATCTATTGTTGATCGCAGTGAGCGTCTCTCAATTGGTGGGTTTACAAATATTCTGAAAAAGGCTAGAGAGACGGGAGAAATATCATTTCAGCGCGAAGACGTACTCTTTTTTGAAACAAATAACCCGGGAGAGGTCATCATTAACACCTCCAGGATAACCGGTCTTGATTCAACCAATCCGGAGGAGCTCTCAAAAGCGGAAATCATTGGCCGTAAACAGGTGGTTGAACTGGTTAGTTTCCTTAAAAAGAGAATCCCCGGTTTTGAGCATGCCGAACTGGCCTATTCCGGTCCGAATATCGGCGTGCGTTCCAGCAGACAGATTGTTGGTGAATATACAATTACCCGTGAAGACGTCCTTAAAGCTACAAAGTTTGAAGACATGGTTGTATGTAACGGATACCCAATAGATGTGCATAGTCCAACCGGTATAAACGAAAATTATACCGAACAGGGGCACCTGGGCTGGGGAGAATATTATTCTATTCCATACCGTTCATTGATTAGCCGTAAGGTGAAAAACCTTGTTACAGTTGGCAGGGCAATATCCGGGGAATTTGACGCCCAGGCGGCATTCCGCACTTCGCCTGGAGCCGGAGCGATTGGTCATGCCGGAGGAGTTGCGGCTCACTTGGCGGTTCAAAAAAACAATGACTTTTCAAAGGTGGAATATGCTGATCTGCGCCAACAACTCCTGACGCAAAAGGCCTACTTAAATGATTGAATATCACTTGTAAACAGGAAACTATTATATTTTATCAAATTTCACCTGAGCAAATGATAATCCCTTCAGTCACTTCTGATTTTGCACGCGGAGGGGGACGATCTCTTTCATTACTTCAAGTCTGGGATTTTGCAGCCTTTTTGACAATATCTCCAGGGCGGCGAGTCCCATCGCTTTAGGATCAACTATCAGACGGATCAGATTAAGATGCTCCACATTGTCCCCCTTATGTCCAAAACTTACCCATTTGATGTCCCGGCCTCCAATAATGCCTTTGGCGGCAAGACCGTCGTAGAGGCCGCGAGCGACGATATCGTTCCGGACAAAAATGCCATCCACATTCAGTTTCAGAATGGTATCGCTGAGATTATAGGCCTCCCGCATATCTGAATGCGAACATCTGATCACCAACTCCTCCTGGTATTCAATCTCGCGGTCCTCCAGCAGCCGCATATAGGTCTGCTGCGCCATAATGCTCCATTGATACGCCGGGGAATCGACAAACGCGATCCGTTTACAGCCCTGCTTCAATAATACCCCGACTGCTTTCGAGGTATAACTGACGGGATCATCCATAACTTGATCGACCGTGTTTTCGACCGGGTCCGGATGGGTAAGCCTGCCGATCATTACAATCGGCAATTGAAAACGCTTCACCTGCTTGAGAATTGTTGGAGTTACTCCCCCGGCGATTACAATCCCGTCAAGGCCTTTATAAAGTGAGCCAGCTGTCAAGTATTGCTGCACTTCAGCGGCAGATCCTATGGTATAGAAAAACATGGTTGAATGATTCTTCTTCAACTCCTGCTGAATCGCGGTCATTATGGTGCCGTGATATGGACCTAGCTGCGAATTTTCCTTATTAATTTGGAAGTAGGCAATTTTTCTGGCCGGCAGCGGGGAAGTTTCAAGTTTGCTTTCCGTGATAAAGGTCCCTTTTGCCCCGAGTCTGATAATCAGACCTTCATTATATAGCTGTTTTAAGGCCTTTCGGAGAGTGATGCGGTTTACTCCGTACTCCTCCGCCAACAGACGCTCCGGCGGCATTTTACCATCAGTGTAAAACTTTTTATCTATTTTCTTACGGATATCCTCATAGATATCCTGATATATCGCTTTTCTCATCTTCATCCTTTATCTTGGTATATATACCATACATTGCACAAGCAATATTTTCAAGTTTTATTTAAAAAAAATCAAATAAAAGGTTGATTTTTTACTTAATAAAACATATAATCATATATACCATATTTAAATTAGGTATATACAAAATATATCTAAGTGTTCAGGATTTTTAACAGAGAGGAGACTGTAAGATGAAAAAAATGCCCCTTTTCACGCTCATCGAATTGCTGGTAGTCATAGCAATTATAGCAATTCTCGCCAGTATGCTTTTACCGGCCCTTAACCAGGCAAGAGACAAAGCAAAAAGCATTTCATGCACGAATAACCTCAAGCAGATGGGGCTGGCGAATGCCGGATATATGAACGATTATGATAGCTGGATACTCCCATCATACCAGGGGTACTACACTAACAAGGAGTGGTATAAAGTACTATCCGGATATCGTTCGGAGACACAAAATTATGGTGTAAAATTTAAAGACTGGCGGGGACTAGCGGAACTAGGAACATTTCGTTGTCCGGCGGAAAACATCAAGGGGGGGTCTTCAGTGACCAATGACCCGCCTCTGTTTGCCTGTACCCATTATATAATAAACGGCAGACTTGCCGGCATAATCAACAGCATTGGCCAATGGCAATATTATAGCGGCCATAAAACAAGTTCGATAAGTCGTCCTTCTGTCGCCAGTCTGTTTATGGACAACAATTGCAGAAACAAATACGAAAATGACAACGGCATTTATTTTGCCTCGTTCCGCCATGGTGCTAGCGACCCGCGCCCCGGCACTCCTAAAGAAAATTGCTACATCAGTCTACCGAAGCCTGCCTTTAAAGGACGGGCAAACGTCGCCTTTATCGATGGGCACGCAAACAGCTTTTCGATCAATGCTTTGAGCACCATTCCAAAGCCCAACGGAATCGCCAATGACAGCAGTTTCCTTTATGCGGGATGGCGACAATAATATACATGCGACAAGCTGAATTCGTCTTGTGTTTTCAGCTTGTTAATATATTCAACTTTATTTGTAATCTCTCTTGAGAAAAGGATAACACATATGCTGAAAAAAGTACTGCTTGCCGGAGTTTTGATTAACTTGTCGCAATATTCGTTATTAGCCGCATCGGGTCCCGCACTGCCCCCATTCAGGCAAAGCGGAAAAATGTCCCGCCAGGAACCGGTATTTGCGGTTAGAACTTTTAACAGTAATGGAATTACCTGTGAACAGGCCTCTTTTACCGTCGGAGGCAAAAGAATCAGTGTCCGGGAAGAGAACGGTCGCCTTTCCAATCGCAGTGACAATTTCTCCAAGATAAATCTGTACATCGACAACCGTGAATGTCTGACAATAAAGATAGCCGGTGGCTACAAAGGCAACTTCGGCTTCCCTTTTAAAAACGCACCCGGGACCAAACCGGAATTCAAGATAGATAAAAACCGTAAGACTATTACATATCTGAAAAAATATCTTCTGCCGGATAATTCAACCGCTACTTTCAGTTATGAACTAAAAAGTATTGGCGACAGTAAAGTAGCGTTAAACTGGGATCTGGGAATTCCACCGGAAAAGCAAAAAGCGATGCTCAACAAAATCTCCAGTTATGCCAGCATC
>MDTD01176724.1_pt1 | contig 12436 bp, 11 predicted proteins | sample 811221 | NCBI WGS metagenome assembly MDTD01 (sample SAMN05326646, study PRJNA326480) | marine metagenome | isolation source: seawater | place: Pacific Ocean: South West | collected 2011 | reverse complement strand
GCACCTCAAAAGGCGAGAGATCCGCCAGCACTGTTTTGTTTGGCACCACAGTCACCGTCTCTTGTTCAGGGTGCCAGCTGGTGCCCCACATCCAGCGGCCGCCCAATAGCGAGCCCCACTCGGGCCAATCGGAAAAGCAAATGCTCGCCGTATGCAGCCCCAGCAGCGCGCCCCCTGTCCGTAGATGCGCCTCAAGAGCTGTGCGGGTTTTGATTGGTGGCGAATAAGCCTCGCTTTGGCGATAAGGATCATACTTCTCGCCAATCATTTCCCAACGCAAAGCATTGACGGTCAACAGATCGACCGGGTTCTCAGCAAGGCTTGCGACCCCCGCGTCAAGATCTGCCTCGATACGAGATTCGATTCCCAAAGGTGCCAAAATAGCCCCTATGGCCTCGGCCGAAGCCGCGAAGTCATGGAAGATGCCGCCCACGAGTATCAGATTTTTCCGGGTAGGCGTCATTCGCGGGGGAGATGGGCCATGACGCTATTAGAGACACCGCCATCCACCACTAGCTCATGCCCAGATATGTATTTTGCGCCCTCGGAGTCTAGAAAGAGTACGGCTTCTGCGATGTCTGCTGCCTCGCCCAATGCTCGAAGTGGCACGCCGCCTTCTCTCAGGGCGCGAACTTCAGAGTTTTCGAATATCGGCTTCGACATACCCGCGTCAATCATGCCCGGCGCTATGGCATTTACTCGAATGCCTCTTGGACCCCATTCTATGGCCATGGCCTGTGTCATGTTGGCCATGGCGGCCTTTGTGGGGCCGTACATCCCCACACCGGGGGCAGGGTGAATGCCATTGATGGACGTAAGGTTGATGATATGGCCAGAGCCTCGCTCCATCATCGCTGGCGCGATCTCTCGGGCACAGAAGCAGCTGCCCAGCAGATTGACATTGACCACATCGATGTAGTCCTGAATCGATTGATTCTCCATTGCACCAAACCGCACTATCCCTGCATTGTTAACGAGGAGATCCGGCGTCTCGCCAAAGGCAGCGAATGCGGCGGCGACTTGTCGTGGGGAGGTGATATCCGTCTCGATGCCGATTCCATCCTGAAGTTTTGCAGCAGCTTCCGCAACCCGTTCAGCGCCGAGATCGAAGATTCCCACCCGGTAACCGGCCGAGCTTAGACGGTGTGCGATATCTGCGCCCAAGCCTGCTGCGCCCCCTGTAATGACTGCGGTTCTCAAAATAGTGTTTCCTTATATTTATATTGTTGAGTTATTAGATACGCGCGCCTGCTGCATCGTTATTTACGGGATGGCTTACGTGATCCCTCTATGAAGTAGAGAGCCCTAGAGACTCCACAAGTTCTCTGGTCAAAATGCGCTCTGAGTACTCGCTGACCCGCCAGCCGGGAAGTTGCCACTCTTTTGGCAAAGGTTTTCTGGTATCAACGATTTGACCGTCCTTGATAATGTGACGGAATCGTTCAGAGTCTCCCAGCTGCGTAATATATGTCTCGGGCTCGCCGTCGACGACAAGGATGTCGGCAAGATAATTGGGTTTGATGCAACCTAGTTCACCTTCCATCCTCAGTGCACGTGCGCCTTGCTCGGTCGCACTGTTGATCGCCTGTAGTGGTGTCAAACCCAAGTCTTCAACGAAAACCTGCAGTTCCCGATAGTGCCAATCGCCGTAAGGCGTAAGACTGAATCCGCTCTCGCTTCCAGTAAGCAGCGGTACGCCGGCCTCAAACGCTGTCCGCAGTGCGCTGACGCTTTCCATAATTTCAGCGCGAAACACCTCTCGAAGGCTTTCATCGGAACCGATTGCCGCCCCAAAGTCCGCCAAATTAGCTTGGAAGGTAAAGGTGGGCACCAATGGAATTTTGTGGTCGATAACTGCCTCCAGCGCGTCATCATCCATGTAGGTGGCGTGTAGGATCATGTCGAAGCCGGCAGTGGCTGCATATCTGGTGCTGGTGGCATCACGGCAGTGCCCCACTACCGGAATGTTAAATTGGTGTGCGGTGTCGCAAACTAGCTTTAGCTCGTCAAGGGTCCAAGTACAGATCTCCCCTTTCTGCTTGCCCGGTCGGATTGGAAGTCCACTCACGTGTACCTTGATCCAATCCACGCCTGTTTTTATTTGTTTATGAATCTCAGACACTATCTGGTTGGGTGTGTGCACAATGCGAGCGTAACCGCGAGTACCTTCGTCTGGCAGCAGTCTTGCAGCCGTGCCACCAACGCAGTTGATAAGAACGTTGCCACCAGAGGTCATTCTGGGCCCTTGCAGTACGCCCCCCTCTATCGCATCTCTCAGATCGATAGCTACGTCAAAGACGGAGTCGGCGTCAAAAAAACTGGTGAATCCGGCTCGCAGAACTTTCTGGGCATTTACCCCTGCTACCAGAGCTGCGAGGCCCTCTCTTCGATGAAAAAAAAGCTCGTCGTTACTGTTTGGGTGGTCAAAACTGATGTGGCAATGACTGTCGATCATCCCGGGCATTACTCGACACCCAGACGCATCAATACGCTCGACGATAGCATCACTGGGACAAGTGGAGCCCGCGTCGGTCCCGACGGCTATAATGCGCTGGCCGCAAATAAGCACATCGCCAGGGAAAGGGTCGTGCCCTGTCCCGTCAATGATGAGTCCGTTCTGAATCAGGGTATAGGCGTCACTCATAGCGGCTGTTCCTTGAGGAGGCTGTTAGGATAGAAGTCGGCGTGAGAAGTTTTATTAAGCGCAATAAAGCGCATCAACGCATCGCCCTGCTCTAGCGTGTGCCGTCGGATTTCGTCTCGAGCAGATTCTGCGTCGCCGTTAAAGATAGCGGAAATGATGGCGTCATGATCAGCTTGATTTCTCTGCAACCGACCTGAGGCGACCACTTGGAACCGGCGGTAGGGGAGCACACGCAATGCGAGCCGCTCGGTGGTGTCGATTAAAGCAGTGTTGTGACAACCGCAAACGACGCTTTGGTGGAATTTGAAGCCGAGATCAGCATACTCATTCGGGTCGCCCTGAAGTCGGAGGTTCTCGGCGGCCGCCTCATGAATATCCTTTAACTCGCTTTTCTCGACGTCCGACATTCTCGCAGTACTCAAGAAAACAGCGGCGCCCTCAAGCTCTGCGAGTGCCTCAAATAGCTCTAGCATCGTGGCGGGGTCAAGTTGGGCTACCACAGCGCGCTTATGTGCGCGCTTTGTAATCAGCCCAGCTTGCGCGAGCTGTGTAATGGCCTCTCTGACAGGCGTCCTTGAGACTCCGAATCGATTGGCAAGTCGGACCTCCTCGAGCGCGTCGCCAGGTGCTAATTGCCCGCCAAAAATCTCGCTCTCTATGGCAAGGCGGACGCTACCAGCCTGTGTCAGCTCAAGATTCTTCACGTTAGATGTCTCAGAGCGCTGGCCTTAGTATCGACGATCAGTGGATAGCTTCCCCAATTAGGTCGCTCGGTCCCAGCGTCTGCCAGCGGCGGACTGGCAGGGTCTTGGCGGGCATTGTGTTCAATTAGGCTTCGTAGCAGATTGGTTAATGTACCGAGATGGGGCGTTTCCCCTTCCGGGCCGCTACTGCCCAAACCGCCGGCAATGTCTCGTCCAAAGCAAGTGTGAATGCCAATGCCAAAACTCAGGCCAAAGGGCGGCGTGCGAGCGGCGACTTTTCTGTGCGGATTAAAGTGGTTGGTGTTCTCACCAAAAAAGTCCTCCTCTAAATTTGCAGACATCAGGTCAAGCACCACGCGGTCTCCCTCGGAGACCTCGGTGCCGTCGGGAAGGACGAATCCCTCGCTCGCAGTGCGCCAGGCGACGGGGCTGGCTGGATGCAGTCGCAAGCTCTCATGCACGCAGCGTTGTAAAAATTGATCATCATCCCTTAACCGGCTGCGATCATTCGGATGGCGACGGCACCACTCATCGATTTCATGGAAGCAGTGGGTCAGCGCATTTGCTGAACTGTGCGAGCCCGCCTGCATAAAGAAGGCTACCTCTCGCAGGATCATGTCATCATCTAGGTCTTGATCAGTTCGGTTGCTGAGCAACACCCCGAGGATGTCCCTAGGAGCTGCTTCTTCGGGCAGATCTCGTTCAGATATCCGCTTAATGATTGCCTCGCGACGGGATTTGGAAGGCAGGAGAAACTGCTCATTGAATTGGTCAAGAGCTTCCGAAACTTCTCGACGTACGGTGTCCTTGTCTCGGGTGGAGTGAAATAACGTTGCGCCCTCGCTGAACTTGCGGGTTAAAGCAATCAATGAGTCGGTCTCTGATTTGGAACCCTTGGGGCGATCGATGCCGGCGATATCCGCACTGAGGTTGATGTTCACTCTGAAGCCAAACTCTGGGAGATCAAGATGCCCGCGAGCAAGGTAGGGAGCCAATGTCCTAGCCAACGTCTGGGGATAGACGTCGCGCTCGTAGTAGCGCGCAAAGTCTCGCCTGAACAACTTCCACTCGATAGCCCTACGGCAGGTGTGTGCCTCACCGTGCAGGGTCAATAAGACACGCTCCATCAGCACGTCACACTCGCTATACATAGATTGCACTAGACGCCTGTCGCACAGCGCTCGTTGCACATTCTGGTAGCCGCAGATTTTGGTGAACGCATTCACGGGACTAGAAAAGCACCGGATAAATCGCCCAGACATCTCGCTCAGAGGCCTCGATTTTTTGCGGCGAACGATTAGGATTAGGCCGCATGCCCCGCTCAATCAGTTCTTTGATTATCAGCGTGATTGTCCCGAACTGATGGTTGTCTGGGTTGGGTAATGCTCCGTCTCTTAGCATGGTGCCTGCTACGAGGTTCATCCCGAGGCAGACATGCATGCCACCGCCGAACGACATGCCGGCACGGCTAATTCTCCCCTGAACAGAACGCAGCGGGTTGAACTCTGCAGCATCCTCACCGAAGACACTGGTATCACGGTTGGCGGTCTGCAGGTCGACAACGACTTTATCTCCTTCCGGAACCACCCGCCCGTCGGCTAAAGTGATCTCGGCTTCGGCGCGGCGCCAAGCCTCGGGGCTGGAGGGATGCAACCGCATACTCTCAAATACGAAGTGCTGCAATTGATGGGCATCAGTAACTACCTCAGCCGGTGTCCGACCCTGAATTTGGCACCAGTTGAATAGCTCGTTGGTCGCATGGACAAGCGTATGGACGGAGGTATGTGAGGCGGCGAGGTAAAAGAAGGCTACTTCTCTTACCATCAACTCGTCTGGCATAGATAGCTCGGCGTCGTGCATAAGCAGGATAGTGAGTATGTCTCGGGGCAAGTCCTCCTCACTCAGTTCGCCTGCGTTGTATTGCTTAAGCATTGTCAAACGTCGTGTTCGAGAGGGCAAAAAGAAGCGTTCTCGGAATTCGTCAAGCGCCTCACGGATTTCTCGGAAAATCGGTTCTCGGTCGCCTTTAAATTGACCAATGGTCGCTGCCTGGCCAAGCGTAATAAGCAGACGGTGCTGGGCGTCCGCCTCCTCGACGGTGCCGTCGGTGCGGTCTATTCCCGCAAATCCCAGTGAGAGGTGGACCATGATGCGGTAACCGAGTTCCTTAAGATCTAGTGACGTTTCTGTGAGGAACTGATCTAGCGTTTCATCCAGTAGACCCGGGAAAACCTCGTTCTCATAAACTCGAAAAAAATTTCTGCGAAACAACTGACTCTCGATGGAGCGACGCTGCCTGTGCTCATCACCGTGTAACGTCACCAGCACTTTATCCATCAGAATCTTGCCCTCGTCATACAACGACTGCTTTAGGTCGGTGATTCGAAGTGCATGCTCGACATCGTGATAGGCACTAACGCGATGAATTTCCATACTTGTTTCCCTAAAATGAAGAATCTAGGGCTTGGTAGCCGCTCCGCTGATGTCACAGAGTATGCAATTATCGGAAAAGTGTACACACTTTGAACAAACGTGCGAAGTTTGAACAGTGGTTGCAGTGAAGGGCGGGTGCTACAGGCTAGGAGCCTCAGGCAAAACCTGCAGCTCTTTATCAAATGCTCGGCCGGTGTCATATTGTCAGGAACCGCGCGTTATCTGAATCTGAGGAAAAGCCATGAAACTGACGGTTAATGGTGATGAAGTCGAGGTGAATAGCGAGGCTGACACGCCTCTGCTTTGGGTACTGCGGGATGAACTGAATCTGGTAGGAACCAAGTTCGGATGTGGCATCGCCCAGTGCGGTGCCTGCACAGTCCACTTGGAGGGTCGCGCAATTCGATCCTGCGTAATGCCCGTATCGGCAGTCGCAAACAAGGAGATTCGGACCATTGAGGGGCAAGCAACCCAGGCGGCTTTATCACCAGTGCAACAAGCCTGGTTGGAGACTGATGTTGCTCAGTGCGGCTACTGCCAATCAGGACAGATTATGGCAGCCACAGCTTTGCTGTCCCAGAATCCGCACCCTAGCGATTCTGAGATTGATGCTGCTATGGCAGGCAACATTTGCCGATGTGGTACTTACCCACGTATCCGCAAAGCGGTGCATCTGGCGGCTGCTTTGATGTCAGGAGAGAAGAAGGTATGAGCGATAGTCGAGCTCCGCGATCGCTCAGCCGCAGACGGTTTATTCAGAGTAGCGGCGCGCTGCTTTTTGCCGCGCAATGTCCCGTCGGCCTCTCGCGCAAAAGCTACGCAGGTAACACTGGCGCAATGATGAACAGTTTCGTGCGCATTGATCCGAACAATGTCATCACGATGCTGGCGAACAACTCAGAGTTCGGTAACGGTGCCTACACTGTTATGAGCATGATGTTAGCTGAAGAACTCGACGTCGATTACCGCAGCATCGCGCTCGAGGCGGCGCCCACCACGCCGGAGTATTACTCGCCTTTGTTCCGGGAATACTTGACCGCAGGGTCAGTAACCACCGGCAGTACCTTCATGCCTATGCGAACCGCGGGCGCTAGGGCTCGGGCCATGTTGCTGGAGGCAGCATCGAGAGAATGGGATGTGGCGCTTACCGAACTGACTACAGCCAACGCGGCCGTGACCCACCCTAGCACTGGCCGAAGCGCCACATACGGCGAGTTATTGGGGGTTATTCATCGCTTGGATATCCAGCCGCCGGAGGCGGTGACGCTCAAGGACCCCAGCGAATTCAAAATTCTTGGTAAGCCTGCTCGGCGTTATGAGGGGCCAGGCAAGGTCGATGGCAGTGCTCAGTTTGGTATTGATATTAAATTGCCCGGGATGCTGTATGGCGCGGTTGCTCGGCCGCCAGTTTACGGCGGATCGGTGGTCGATTTTGATGCCACCGAAGCTCTCACCATGCCCGGTGTCATCAAAGCGAAAGTGATCAGAGCAGGCGTGGTGGTGCTAGCGGACAGCTATTGGCGAGCACAGAAAGCTAGGGCCAAACTCAAGATCAACTGGGATCGGGGCGCCAATTCCAGCGTCTCTACAGAGCAGTTTTACGTGGACTATCGCAGGCTGGCAAATACTCCCGGCATGTTGGCTGAGGATATCGGCGATGCGCAGGCTGTATTGGATGGTGCGGATGAGGTCGTTGAAGCAACCTATGAGATGCCGCTGTTGGCCCATGCAACACTGGAGCCCATGAACTGCATTGCTCAGGTCGAAGGCGACACCTGCACCATTTGGAGCGGGACACAGTACCAGTCCAACGACCAAGAAGTGATTTCCCGTTTCCTGGGGATTCCGCAACGGAACGTGACGATACATCGACCGCTAATGGGGGGTAGCTTCGGTCGGCGCTCCAGTAAGACGGCCGACTATACGGTCGAGGCGGTCGAAGCCGCGATGGGCGAGTCAGTACCGGTGCAAATCATCTGGTCGCGTGAGGAAGACATTCGCAGCGGGCACTACCGACCGCTGTTTGTTCACAAACTTAGAGGCAGCGTGGACGAGACTGGTATGCCGGAAGCCTGGCATCAGGTTGCGGTTGGCCAGTCTCTGATGCAGGGAACAAAACATGACCCCACCTATATGGTGCGGGGAATGGACATATATTCGCTGGACGGTTGCTTGCAGGAACCTTTTGGCGTGTTTCCCTATGGCACGTCTTATCAGATCCCGCATCATCGCGTGGAGAGCCACAACGCTCCGAAATCAGGGATCGTGCCCCAGGAATGGCGCTCGGTGGGCCACACGCACACGGGTATTGCCTACGAGTGTTTCTTGGATGAGTTGGCACACAAGGGCGGCATTGACCCGATGGAACTGCGGTTGCGTCTGACCAAAGACCACGCGCGGATGAACCGCGTATTGAGGGTGCTGAAGGAAAAATGCGATTGGGACAAGCCGCTGGAGTCGGGACGAGGGCGGGGCCTGGCGTCTCGCATTTACAATATTTCACCAGTCGCTCAAGCGGTAGAAGTTACGGTAGAAGAGAATGGGGACTTCACAGTTGATCGAGTCGTCTGCGTCTTGGACTGTGGTTTCGCAGTGAATCCTCTGGGTATCGAGGGCCAAGTGGAAGGTGGCCTGGCATATGGGCTGGGCGGTGTTGCCTTTGGAAACATCGACATTGTGAACGGCGAGGTGCAGCAGAGTAACTTCCACGATTATCCGGTGATGCGTCTCCCACAGATGCCACAGGTTGAGGTGCATATCCTTCCCAGCGATGAGCCACCGACGGGAGTCGGTGAGCAGGCGACAACGCCGATCGCTCCAGCAGTGGTCAATGCTCTATTCAACGCTACGGGACGTCGTGTCCGTCGTTTCCCACTTTCGAGTCAAGGATTTAACTTGGTCTGAGGTTGTTATGGCGCTTGAGCATATGGTCTGGCTGATACCCAAGGCGGGGGTCAGTGAAAACAAGATGGAAGAGATTGTAGCGTCTATTCGCGGGTTGATGCATCTGCCAGGTGTGCTTGCTATTTCAGCCGGTAAAAATGTGACAGATCGCGCTAACGGGGCCACCCACGGTGTGCTCGTCACGCTCAACGAGGCCGATGACCTTCCTCTCTACCTCAACCATCCAGATCATCAGATAGTCGGAGCAGTGTTACGCGAGCACTGTGAAGTGCTCGCGCTGGATTACATACGGGAGTAGTCTAGCGGGCGGTCACGGTTCCGCTGCTCTGCGGGGCAAAGACTAGCAAGGCATTCCCCGCCTCATGGTTGTAGAGTCCGTAGCCTGAGTTAATCACCATGTGGCCAGCGCCGAGAGCGGGGCCTGATCCACTCATGCCGCCGCCCTTGGCGGTAACGCCATTGGTGCCTTCAACTGGGGTCGTAGTATCATAACTCCAAATGATTTCGCCGGTAGGGCCGTCATAGATACGGATAACGCCATCAAGGTGTCCTGCGATGACAGCACCGTCGGTTGCAGTGATGGCTGCAGATACACCCGGGTCGCAGAATGGGCGGCCCTCGCCGCAGACGTTTTCTTGTACGTGACTCCAGAGGACCTCACCGGTTATGGCGTTGACTGCCGAAACGCCGGGCCGCGCCGTCTCAGGGTCAAGCCACTCGCCGTTGCGAGTGTCGTTCATATCGTTGATCGGCACATAAACCGTGGCGCCGTCAGCGGCCATGCCGAAGTGGACCCCACCTTGAATACTTCCGCGACCCAGCTTGACCTCCCAAAGTTTTTTCTGGCCTGTTTCCCAGTCAAGCGCAAACACGCGCCCATCTTTTTGACCTGCAACGACCACCGTGTTTCTACCGTCGATGTCTACGAGTAGCGGGCTCGATGCTTGGTCGTAGTCGGGACCGTCTTCTTCGGGACAGTTGGGGTTATCAACCATCATGCAGGCGACATTCCACGCGTCGTCGGGGAAGGTTTGTCGCGACCACAGACGTTCGCCTGTGTCGAGACGGACAGCGATAACGGCGTCACTATTTTCATCTGCAGGGGACGAATAATTTTCGCCCGTCCCGAAAATTAGTAGGTTCCGCTCCACATCGATTGTCGGACTGGTCCAAACGGGAGCGCCAGAGGGAGCATAGATTTTTGTCCCCGCTTTGGTGTCGCCGGTAGAGATCGGCGCGTTCGGGATGGCGTAGCTGTCCCACAGGACAGCGCCATTTTCGCCATTAACCGCCATAACATGGCCACGAAACGTGCAGCATTCATATTCCGGGTTGGCCGCTGTAACCACCTCCAAAGATGAAACTGGGACATATAAGTTGCCGTTTGCAAATGCTGGAGTACCAGTCAGCGTGGCGCTGTGGTGCTCATCAGGGCTGGTTTGCCAGATCAACTCACCGGTGTTGGCGTCGATGGCGTACAGGTTGGCGATAATATCACCGAAGTATGCGGTCGGGATGCCCTCCGGCCCACGCTTGCCAAGCGTTATACCAGTGCGGACTTCTGCGCGCGCCGCAAAGGTCCACCGCACACAGCCTGTATCTAAATCGAACGCGTAGACGGTGCCATCCTGGCTGCCCACGAATACTGCATTCATCGCGATAGTGGGTTGGGATCGCGCACGGGTAGATGCGGGGAAGCCAAAGCTCCATTTTAACTTCAGGTCGCCAATTTGAGAGCGATTGAAGCCGGCAGCTTCCGGAGAGACATACCGCCGCGTGTCATGTCCCCAGCCAGAAAGCTGGCGCTCGTCGAGTTCGGTAAACTCAGAGGCGGGGCCCTCACACCATGCTACCTCAGGCCCGGCGTCGGGGTCGCCAAGGCGCATTTGCGTTATGTATTCAACGATATGCCGTTTGTCACTGTCGGGAAGGTGCGCTGCCTGGGCCTGCATGATGCCCTGAGTTATAGCGCGATATAGCACCGGTGGAGACATCAGTTCCAGCCAAGTGGTGTGAGGCGCCTTGTAGACCTGTGCCTCATGACAGCCCGCACAGTTTTTTGTGTAAAGCTGTTTGCCGGGAAGGGCATCGCGATCACCTAGATCACCCACCCAGGCGTATTGTTCGTCCATTGAACCCAGTGTCGCTGGGTCGGGCTCTGCTAATGGATCGGTTATCGAGGACTTTGAGTCCTGTACAGCCTGGCTATTTACCGCGATCACCAGAAAGACAATTGCAGCTCCAGCAAGGATGCGGTTCCCTGTGTCAAAGATCATTGCGCACTCCCCCGTTTGTTCCGTGGAAATGATAAAGCCTTGTGATGGATATTGGTACGGACATCCCAGAATCAATGCTATCGCGGACTCCCTCTGGCTGGACAGCAAAAAGCCCTCTAAGGTGTTATCCATTTCATATCATTAGTAGGGGAGTGTCATGGCCCGTTAAGCTCTATGAGTTGGTCTAATGTGATGACCTTGATGGTGACGAGTTGGACAGACAGCGTGAAACACAAGGCGGGGCATCTGGCGCAAATCGATAGCATCTTGGATCACATGGCGATGGAGAGCCCGCTGAAGGATCCTGCTTGGGAGAACATTGTTGGTAGCATGTTGGGGTACCGCACCGATGACCTCGAGCAAGCAAAGGTCGCGCTGGAGAGTGGCCCCTATGCGCGATGCGGTATTTGGGAGACGGTCGAGTGGTCTGAATTCGTGCTGGCAGCCGGTGCCCTTGCCGGTGGTATGACATGGTAGTTTGCGACGAGCAGTGCCGCTAAGGGAGAGCGACTCATGGAAAAACGTGCTTTGGCTGTGGATCTAAGGGGCAGGACCGCATTGGTGACGGGGGCGAGCTCGGGTATCGGTGCCGCGGTGGCAGAGGCCCTGGCAGCTAATGGCGCGTTTGTTTGGGTTAACTACCCCGATGAAGCAACGGCGGAAGCGGCCGAGGCAGTCGTCACACTTATCACTGTAGCGGGCGGAAAGGCTAAGTCAGTGCAAGCCGATGTGAGTCATGAAGCTGATGTACTGGAGATGTTCTCCCAGCTGGCATCTGGGCCGCTGGATATTTTAGTCAACAACGCGGGGATCGCTCACTCGAGCCCGATCGAAGCACTGGAGGTTGATGATTTCGACCGCTTAATAGATGTGCATCTGCGCGGCACTTTTCTGTGCACGCGTTCCGCAATGAGGATGATGTACGCGCAAAATAGCGGCCGCATTATCAATACCGCCTCACAGCTTGCGTACATCGGCGCGCCAGGCTTCTCGCACTACACGGCCGCGAAGGGCGCTATTCTGTCCTTCACGCGCAGCCTTGCACTAGAAATTGGCGAACGCCCGATCACAGCCAACTGCGTGGCACCGGGCGCAACGATGACACCCATTTTGGCCGATGTGCCGGACGATATTCTCGAGGGTATTCGGCAGAACATCCCCGCAGGTAGGATTGCGGAAGTAGAGGACATAGTGGGTGCCTATCTTTTCCTCGCGAGCGACGCCTCTGGACACTTCAGAGGCCAGTGTCTAAGCCCTAACGGCGGGGACGTCTTTCTTTGAGGCAAGCGTGTCCGTTAGCGAGTAACTGTCGCATCAGGCGACACATTGCTCGATGCGACACTACTTTTACTGAAATTGATCGCTAAACTGGATTGCATTCGCTGGCAAAAAAGCTGAATATATATACAGTAATTCCAAACGCGGTCAATCCGGGCGCATTGAGCAACTCAAGCAGAGTCGAGCGCGACAAAGTC
>MDTD01113644.1_pt1 | contig 12436 bp, 12 predicted proteins | sample 811221 | NCBI WGS metagenome assembly MDTD01 (sample SAMN05326646, study PRJNA326480) | marine metagenome | isolation source: seawater | place: Pacific Ocean: South West | collected 2011 | reverse complement strand
GGCTCGTGGAACCATGGTGCATAAAATTCGATGTTTGGTATAGCGCGAAGCTCGTTAGAGAGGTTGGGCGTCCCGCCATGCCAGGCCCTTGGATCTCGGATCAGGACACTGCCCGCAGACGCAGGGCAAACAGTGCTGTATTTCATCCACAGCGGTTCCTTGTCTAAATCAGGGATTGGTTCTCTTGAGTTTTGCGTCCCAGGAATTTGCCTTGTTGGCCCGTTAAGAGCGGTGAAGTCGGTCATTAAGAAGTTGCAACAAACATATGGGCACGGCAGATCCCTGAGGGTCATTAATCCGCGCGGATCCCAAAAGGCACCGGAAAATTTGGAACCATCGCTGTCTGCAGCAGCGATGTGATCCGCTTTCTCTCGACGGTCCGCTACATCGCTGTGAAGAGGTTGATAGTCAACTGCCCCAGGTAAGCAGAAATCTCCACCCCCGCCTCTACATATGTAATCGGGAGACTCGAAAATTGCTTCGAGTATCGGAGTGACCGATGGAAGATCGATCAGCATCGCCCATTCTGGTTGGTGTACCTGATGACCTGTCGTGCTCGCAGAACCGAAGCTGTATCTGTGGGAACCCCTATTCCCGTGTCGTTCGCTGTCGCGCTCCATGATGTCCTTTACAACACGTGCACACCCTTCTCTGATCGTCGACAACTGTTCTAAGTTCAACGCGTCTCGTATGACTACGAACCCGTCTCGATAGAAAAGTCTCTTTGCGTCGTCCAACTGATCGGGATTCAAAATTTCAAGTCCGTTCATGCCGTTGTGTTCGCGAAGTTGGTTTCGACGTTGCTCTAGGTCTGGGTCAGTGGGGTCGCACCCAACCCACCCATACCGTTCCCCTAGGGCTACTGCATCACTCACCGTGAGCAGCTTTCACTAGGTTTCGTAACAAACGAATCGCCTCATCGTGGGGCACGCGGCCACATCCACAAGACGTGGAAAGCAGCAGGCGTTTCTCCTCAATGACTTCGAGGAGGGAACCTATCCGCTCACTTAAGGCTTGCACCGATTGAGGTTTCTCTTTTACATCTGCTATACCAGCAATGATTTCTATTGAGTCGGGAATTTCCGACAAAAGGCGGCGATCGTGCCATTGGCCTCGATGGGTGCATTCCAGGTGTACGCGATCTACGTGTCCATCCAATATTTGGAGAAGCGGTAGGAGCGAGGAAAGGTTTTGTACTTCGGTTCCGGCTCGTCTCGAAATGTCACCTAGGCAGAAATGGATAGTTCGAAGGACTCCTGGTGTGTTGTCAAACGGCGCTACTAAGTTTTCGATGAGCTCGGTCGCTGTGGCTGTTCCGTTTACGAGTGCTGTGGCCTCCGAGGGAGCATCGAGCTGAATTTCGCTTGCGCCGGCATTGATCATGTCCCGGACTTCTTCGCGCACTATGGCCACGTAGTTGGGGAGTTGCTCTTCTAGCCGGGGGTCCCTCTCCATGCCAAGGGTCATAGTGAGGGGGCTGGGGACGGCAGCCTTGTTGAGCCGCGGTTCAACCCTTTGTTCTCGTCTGTAGCCGAGCGCATGGCCCGTGCCGTGCGGCGCCGAGACATCGCCGATAATGCGATAACGACCGATTCCTTCGTACCCCTTCGACGTGTCGCGAGGCTGAATGGTTTCGAGCCCGCTCAATCGAGGAGGCACGTGGTGAACGAAATCGGGACCCCAAACCTCTCCACCCATGATTTGATCGACACCACAAGCGATCATTTCGTCCATAGAGATTCTGGCCGCTTTCGCCAAAAGACCATCTGCGGCGCGGTCATCGATTTCGCCTGCGTAGTAGCGCTTCAGTTCGGGTCGCAAACCAAAAGGAATCGGCCAAGAGCCGACGCAAGTGGTGCGGAGAGTCACGCTTCAGCCTTGGACGCAAGTGCTCGCCATAGTGACCGGTAATTTGGCCAGGTGTTGGCATCAGTGATGTAGCCATCTTCTTCGAGTAGGCGAGTCAGCCGAGGCAAGTTGCGAAACGGCACACCACTATCTACGTGATGAGCTAGGTGATGCCCAACGGAGAGAGGGACGAGGAAAAGTCGCGCCAGAATTCCTTGTTGAATGTGATGGGTAGTATCACGGCGGTCATTCGAACGAGTCATGCCGCCATGTTCGGCAATAGCTCTAAGTCGGTTGACTACCTGATACACCGTCATAAACGGAAGTAGCCACAAATAGAAGTACGCGAGCGGGCTTCCAGCGGCCACGAAGAGCAAAAAAATTGCGAGCTGTCCTAAATAGAACCGAAGACTGTTTCGCCAAAATCGTTTGGTGATTATCCCGACCAACCGGGGGCGCAAAATTCGGTAGCCCGACACGCCGCTGATATCTCGGCGAAATTTTCTTCTCATCGACGCGCCAGCAATCGGATATAGCGCATACAACAAGAAGTCCGGCTCCTTGTCTCCGAATTCATCCCGATGGTGATTTGCATGAGCCCGACGATAGGCGTGAGTGCCGGTTCCAAAAGACAGCCAGCCGAAAATGGTGATGCCGATCAAGTCATTAAATTTGCGACTTGAGAATAGAAGGCGGTGGGCGCCTTCATGATGCAAAATGAACATGCGATTTTGCACGAAACCCATTAGGCAGACGATAGGTACGGTCACAAGCCAATGGTTCAGCCACAAGGCAACGCCGATAAGTGTCACAGGCATCGCTAACGACAACAGACACGTCCACGCGTTGGCAAGATTGTTAATGGTGCGCAGCTCTGTTCTTAAAGCAGCTGTTGGTCGTCCGTCTGGCCGAAGATTTGTGGTGGCGACGAAGGGCGAATGTTCTCGGACCATTCCTCCGGTCATGGAATTGACAAGTTCGTCGTGGCTTCGGGTATTAGCCATGTAGATACGGTACTGCGTTACACCTGTTTTGGGATTTAAAAGTCAATGGAGAAGTGGGATTAGGGGGATAGATATGTCATTAACGACTAGTACAGCGATGACAATGGACTGTGCCGATGTTGAAGTCATGGCGGACTTTTGGCAGGAGGCTCTTGGCTACGAACAGCGACGTGTCGAGGAGCCGTACATCCGCCTCTTCAAGCCTCGGACTGATCGCATCATTTATGTTCTGATATTGCAGACCGTTGCCGAACCTAAAACAGCGAAACATCGAGTCCACCTAGACCTAGCATCTGATGATCTTGATACTGAGATAGAGCGTCTGGTTGGCTTGGGTGCCACTGTTCTGACTCCTGCTCGACGAATCGAAGCAGAAACAGTCGGCGGTCGGCGAGTCGCCGTCCTAGCGGATCCGGAAGGCGGAGAATTTTGCGTCACCGGACTTGCTGAATAAACCGCTGCCCTTCCCTTTTCCTTCTGCGCATCCATGTTCGTACCCTCATCACTATTGGTTTATAGGGTTCTGTTCAAGAAAATCCCATAATGGGTGTGTCGCTACTCCTTCGGAGTTTCGATTTGCTAAGTGACCCCGACTAGGTGCAAGGCTGTCTCATCGTGCAACGGATCATCGCGTTAGATATGGAAGGCGTTATCACGCCTGAAATTTGGATTGCTGTAGCCAGTCGAACAGGGCTGCCTGAACTGCAGCTCACGACACGCGACGAACCGGACTACCAGAAGCTGATGGACCACCGCATCTCGGTCCTCGCGCGACACGACATTGGTCTAAGTCTGATTCAGGAAGTTATTTCGGAGCTTGATCTGTTGGTTGGGGCACGCTCATTCCTAGACCAGCTGCGGGTTAGGTATCAGGTAGTGGTCTTATCGGATACCTTCGAGCAATTTGCTGGTCACTTCATGGACCTTTTGGGCTATCCGCACCTGCTTTGCCATCGTTTACAGCTAGACGGGGACCGAATTACTAGCTTTATTCCGCGAACGGAAGACGCCAAGTTGAAGGCGGTGCTTGGTTATCAGGCTCTGGGCTATCACGTAACCGCAATTGGTGACTCACACAACGACATCGGGATGCTGTGCCAAGCCGACGCCAGTAGTTTGTTTCGGGCACCAGAAGGGCTCCCGGAAAAATATCCAGACTTGCACTGTCTTGACGCCTACCATGAACTCAGTGACTGGATAGAAGACGTCGCTAAAGGTTAGGTATAGGAGAGAAGTTGTGACCTCACCGGCAAGACTTGCACATTTTGTGTTGCGGACAAGCGATATCGATGGACTCGCCGACTGGTACTGCAAGGTGTTGGATGCGAAGGTTGTGCATCGGAACAAGATGATCGCGTTCGCAACCTTTGACCATGAGCATCACCGGATCGCGTTTCTGGATCGGGGATTTGAAAAGGGTCCTGATCCTGAAGGTAACGGGGTTGACCATGTTGCCTTCACCTATGACTCACTCGGAGATCTGTTATCCAATTACGTCCGTTTGCGGGAGCAAGGGATTTTGCCGGAACGCACAATCAACCATGGAATGACCACCTCGATGTATTACAAGGACCCGGATGGCAACAGAATCGAGTTGCAGGTGGAAAATTTTGAAGACCCTCAGGCAGGTCTCGACTTCATGAACGGTCCAGTCTTTCGGGACAACCCGATAGGTGTGTTGTTCGATGCTGATGAACTCGTCGAACGTTTTGAATCCGGAGTGCCTGTTGAGGAGTTAGTGCGCCAAGGCGATTAGGGCTTTGTGCTTATGAAGTAGTTGTTGCCACGGTCGTCGCGTATGCCTTCGATCCTGATATCTGTAAAACCTGCTTCGGTGAGATACTCGGTCGCTAGTTGATGTCCCCACGCTGCTCCTAAGCCTTCACCACCGTAAGCGAGTGAAACAGTCATGCAGTGCATCGCTGAGATCGTGTACATATAAGGTGCCATTGGATCGGGGATGTTCTCTTCCAAACGGCTAGACGCTTTGGGTTCGACACAGAGGTATGTTCCTCCTGGGCGTAGCATGTTGAAAATTTCAGAGAGTACCTTTTTCGGATGTGCCTGATCGTGGATGGCATCGAAGGTCGTCACTAGGTCAAAGCGCTCGTCTTGGTTCAGTGCTGCTGCGTCCGCCACTTCGTAGGAGACGTTTGTCTGATCTTTTGCCACCTCGGAGGCGTGTTGGATTCCATTTTCGGACATATCGAATCCGACGAAGGTGCTGTTGGGGAACTCTCGACCCAACAAATAACTTGCTAAGCCGCTTCCACATCCAACATCTGCAACGCTTATTCCGGACGTCAGAGCATCGTCCATCTCCAATAGCGGCACTACCTGATTTACTAAACCAGAACGGAATCTTCGTTCGCTGCTTTCAGCCGTGAGAGCCTGGAAGCGCGGGTATTTGTCGTAAGGCACACCGCCCCCGTTTTTGAACGCATGAACGAGGTCATCTTCGACTTCTCCTAATAAGGAGATGTGTTGCATTGGGACAGTCAAATTCAAGGGCCCAGCTCGACGCGTTACGAGGCCAGAGTGCTCTTCGGGCAATTGGAAGGTCTCATTTTCTGGGTCGTAATCTACGATGCCGCCACACGCCATAGCGTGAAGCCACTCTCGAACATATCGCTCTTCCAGCTGAGCCCGGTTAGCGATGTCTGCGGAGCTTTCTGGCGGCGCACCATCCATGGCGTCGAACAGTCCGGCCTTATGGCCGACGCTCATCATTAGCGACAACGCACCATCGTTGAGGATGCCGAGCATTCTCGAGGTAAATGCGCGTGCTCGTTCTTTGTCAAAGGATGTATCGGTATCGGTCATACGTTAATTATCTCATTGTTGGCGCTGATTTCGCACAGCACTTGGTTCTTTGGGATATAGAAACCACATGAGGGGCGCTACTAGAAACATCAGGATCCCTAATAGAAGCCACATCACGCTGTATCGCTGCACTTCGTGAGTCCCGTTCAACACTGTTACTGCAGTAGCCGCGCCCATGCCTCCAACCGCGTACCTGAGACTCTGGTGAATGCCGTTTGCTGTGGCGGTCGACTCGGGTGGAATATCGCGCAACGCGGCGCTGTTGAGTTGACTGGCGAGAACTCCCATGCCGAAACCAAACATCACCGATGAAGGAAAGAAAGCAAACCAAAACTGCACCTCTTCGTCGAGGAAGAAGTAGAGCCACAAGAAGCCAACTGTGGCTATCAAAGCAGCGAGGGCCATGATGCCCCGGAACCCGCGTCTGTCTGCCCAGCGGCCACCAAGAACAGCTACCACCGCCGAAAGGACAGGAGATGGAGTGAAAGCGAACCCAACCTTTGCTTTGCTGTACTCCCATACTTCGGTGAGGAACAAAGGCCAGAGAAACCAACTGGTGAAAGCTCCGACCATCGCGAACGTAACTGCAACGTTAGAGATTGTGAACGATCGGATCCGAAATAAACCAGGATCAAACAAGGGCTCTGGATGTTTCGATGATCGAATAAGGAATAACGGAAGCAGGAGCGTTGTGCCCGCAAAGCAAGCGACCGTGTAGGGGGAAAGCCAGCCCCAACTGCGGCCCTGTAGCGTTCCTAATACGACTAGGAATACCGAAGCGCTACCCATGAGCACGCCCAGAAGATCCAGCGGGCTATCGGCTTTAGCTTCTGCAGTTTCTTCTAGGTACAACTTGGCCCCTATCAAGCCCAGCGCAACGATGGGGACAAGAATTAGGTAGACCCAGCGCCAAGAACTGACCTCAAGAACTAATGCAGCAAAGCCGGGGGAAAGACCGGAAGCGACCATTCCCGCTGCAGCCCAGAGACCGATGACGCTTGCTTGCTTGGTCTGCGGAAACTGTGGAAGGACTAGTGCTAAGGATGAGGGAACCGTCAACGCCCCGAACATGCCCTGTATGGCACGTGCGAAAACCAAGATCAGGGGAGACGGAGCGAGGCCCGCGCCTAAGGCGCCGATTAGCAGACCGAAGAGCCCAACACGGAAAACAGTTAGGCGACCGTATCGATCGGCCAACCGCCCGCCCGCCAACATTGTCGAGGCAAAGGCCAAGGAATATCCGGCAATGATCCACCCGGTCATTCCATTACTCACTCCAGGAAAGGAGCGAACAATTTCTGGAAACGCGACGTTTGAAACTGTCACGTTGACAGTTCCTAAGACAAAAGCCAGAGATCCAGTCGCTAAAGCTAGGTAAGGGCTACGCGAGGTTAGAGAAGTTTCTTGAGCGTCGAGGCTTGAAGGTGACACCGAGAACACCTTGGGAATGCGTTGGTTCGCTCGGGTTTCAATCACCGGCATCAGAGTACGCTGCCTTTCACTAGAAAAACATCGAGAAAGCGAGTGACTTGCTCATGGAATCAGAACTTGTGCGTACAGAGCTTGATGGGCATGTGTGCATCATTACTCTCCATCGTCGAGATAAGCGCAACGCGTTCGATCTCCAATTGACAACTGCACTAAACGAGGCCCTAGATCGATTTGAGGATGACCCAGAACTGTGGGTAGCGGTGTTAAGTGGGGGTCCCGACATGTTTTCCGCAGGGAGCGATCTGAAAGAGGGAAGCGGGCAAACTGAACGGGGTGGGGAGTACGGAGTCATTAGACGGAAACGTCTAAAACCCCTTATTGCGGCTGCAGAGGGCTTGGCGCTTGGTGGTGGCATGGAAATATTGTTCTGCTGCGACCTGATCGTGGCTTCTAAAGACCTTCGACTAGGTCTACCTGAAGTTAAGCGTGGCGTATTACCTACTAGTGGAGGGTTATTTAGAGCGCTGCGATCTTTGCCGTTACACATCGCAAAGGAATTAGTTCTGACCGGCGAAGAGCTTCCAGCGGACAGGGCTTTTCAGTACGGCCTAGTGAATCGGCTAGTTGACTCCGGTGATGCATTGCAAGAGGCGATAGCTCTAGCGAAGCAAATTGCGGCGAACTCCCCGACATCAACCCGCAATTCAGTACAGGCGATGGAACGAATCTTGGCTGATGGCGACACGCTCGGTTGGGCCGCCACGGACCATGCTCGATCCGAGGTCTTTGCTAGCGAAGATCGCAAGGAAGGAATTAGGGCGTTTTTTGATCGTCGCGAACCCAAATGGAGTGGTCGATGAGCCGTATCGGGATACCGCACGAGGACGCCTTAGATGATGCCCAGCAGGCGTTGCGCGACGCCGTTGTGGGATCAAGAAAAGGCCTCGGGCCAGAAGTGTGGGGGAGAGGCCCGTTTGGTGTTTGGCAATCCGCGCCCAACGTAGGTCACCCGGCCTTAGACCTGGGCGCTGCGGTTCGTTTCAAAACAGAACTTCCGCCTGACGTACGCGAAGTCGCTATCTGCACAGTTGGTGTTCACTACAAAGCAAAGTTTGAGTTCGCCGCTCATAGGGCTATCGGTGTCGAAGCAGGATTAGATCCAGGCACTCTCGACCGTTTGGCAGCTGGAGAAAATCCGGGCTGGGTCGGTGACTTGGAACTCGCTCATCGCTATACCACTACCTTGTTGACGGATCATCGCGTTTCAACTGAGTTACACGAAGAGTTAGTGGCATCCTTCTCTGAGGGTGGAGCAGTCGAACTCGTCACCACCGTTGGTTACTACTGCCTCATATGTCTCACCCTGAACGCATTCGAAGTTTCACTGCCAAAGGAAATGGTGGATCCATGGCCAGAGCCATGATGGCCCTCTAGGGTGTGTTGATGAACTTTGATGGCGAATACGGCCCAAGCACCTGGGAATGGGTAGCAGAGCAAGCCGACGTGTACGAAAAGTCGGATGGTCAAGAAGGAAACACCCTCCGAGATACCGGCCTGCCGATCATTGTGATGACCACAATCGGGCATCGCACGGGACTTGTACGCAAGGTGCCCTTAATGAAAGTCGAGCACGAAGGGCAATACGCCATCGTGGCCTCAAAAGGAGGGGCGGTTAACCACCCCGGCTGGTACCACAACCTCATGGCCAATTCGACCGTCCTGATCCAGGACGGCCCGGAGCCGTTCGAAACGACGGTGAGGTTACTCAGCGGAGAAGAACGCGCCGAGTGGTGGGAGCGTTCAGTGGAAGCTTTCTCCCCTTATGCCGAATACCAAGAAAAGACCGACCGTGAAATTCCGCTTTTCATCACCGAGTTGCCTACCTAACGCTTCAACGGGTAATTGATGCGCCTAGAAAAGCTGCAAACCTATGTCACCGTTCCTCCTGACGGCATCGGAGGTTCCTTCTGGTTGTTCGTTGAAGTCGTAACAGACGACGGCATAACAGGCACAGGGGAATGCTACGGCGTGCCAGTTTCGGGGGACGTAGCGAGTGCAATGGTTGAAGATACCTTCGCTCGGTTCATAGAAGGTGAGGATCCACATCACCTCGAAACTATGTTCCGGCGGGTGTACTCGGCTGGCTTCACGCAACGCCCTGACATATCCATGATGGGGGTGTTTAGCGGAATCGAAATAGCGATTTGGGACATCCTGGGAAAGGCACACGGGGTACCGGTATTTGAGCTGTTGGGTGGAAAGTTCCACGACCGGTTACGCACTTATTCCTACATTTACCCAACCCAAACCAATGATTTAGGAAATCCAGCTGACGGCGAAGGTGACGTCTACCACGATGGGGACGCTGCGGCGGAGAGTGCATTGCGATTTCTAGAGATGGGATTTACCGCCATCAAGCAAGACCCTGTCGGGCCCTACTCCTTTCAGGGAGGTCGGGAGCTGTCGCTGGCTGAACTAAGTCGCGCGGAATACTCCATTCGGCGAATACGCGAAGCCGTAGGGGACCGCGCTGACATTCTGTTGGGAACTCATGGCCAAATGACGACGGCGTCGGCTATCCGATTGGCTCGACTCATCGAACCATTTGACCCGCTCTGGTTTGAGGAGCCCTGCCCCCCAGATCAAATAGATGGACTTAAGGCAGTCGCTACGAGCACATCTATTCCCATTGCCGCCGGAGAGCGTTTGACAACTCGCAAAGAGTTCCATGAGGCACTCCAAGCGGGAGTTCGGATCCTTCAGCCAAATGTTGGTCGCAGTGGAGGGCTGTGGGAGACCAAAAAAATCGCGGCTTTGGCAGAGCTCTTCAATGCGCAAGTGGCACCCCACATTTACTGCGGCCCAGTAGCGCATGCTGCTGCGACGCACCTAGGGTTCACACTTCCTAATTTTTTGATTCTCGAAACAATCTTGAGTGATTTCCACCAACAAGTGGTCGCATCTCCCTTGGATTGGGAGTCGGGTTGGATGTTGCCACCTAGAGAACCTGGCTTGGGTGTGCACCTCAATCATGATGTTCTGGCAAACCATCCGTACACCACGGGAGGCCGTCTTCACCTGGAGATGAGCCAGACTCCACTGGATTCAAATAACTCGCGCTTGGCCTCAGAGCTTGACTAGATGAGCTGACTGATAAGGATCAAGTGCTAATGGTTGGAGGGGCGCCATTTAGGGCATCCATGGCGAACCCCGCAGCAGTTTTGTACGCCCCCATATATTCCTCGATTTCTTCTCGGGGTATTACATCCTCAATATCGTCGAACACTCCGCCACAACGCTCTTCGACGATCCCGAGAATACCTATCGGTCCGGCGCCTCGATTTCTTAGGACCAGCTGGTTCATGTCCGCGAGCATTTCAGCCTCGTAGTGTGCGAGGGCTCGATGCGATACGCCATGTTCGAGGAACGCAGCGCCCAACACGCGGGCGTCAACTATTGCTTGACTGGCCCCATTTGACCCAACGGGGTACATAACGTGGGCAGCATCTCCGATTAGGACACAATTTCCGTCAATCCATGTATCCACCGGATTTCGGTCAACCATCGGATACTCGTATACCGCGGATGCCTGTTGGATAAGGCCCGGTATGTCGAGCCAGTCGTAGGACCAATCTTCGAAATGAGACAAGAATTTGCTGATCGGAACTTGTTTGTTCCAGTCGCCGTCACCCCAGCCTTGTGATGTGTCATATGTCAGTTCGGCTATCCAGTTGATAGTTGCCAGACCGGTGTCTGGGTCAGCTTTGCTTATTGGGTAGCAGACAAACCGCTGTTCCAGTTTCCCCACTAGAACGAAGGATGCTCCCGTGCGGATAGGCGGGGCAACTGATGTGCCCCGCCACATCACAGGGCCACCCCAAATTGGTGAACCCTCATCGGGGTGCATTTGTGCCCGCACTGCGCTATGTAGCCCGTCGGCTCCCACAAGAACGTTCCCCTCGGAGGTGGACTCCTTTCCGGACTGGTCAACGAAAGTCACCTCGACGGTATCGGCGAGGGTTCGGTAGTTAGCTAGTCGGCTGCCTGTTACAACAGCTTGGGTACCGAGCCTTTCGAGAACTGCTTCATACAACATCATTTGTAGTTGGCCGCGGTGAACCGAGTATTGGGGCCACAGATAGCCAGCATCACGTCCACGTGGTTCGGCCCAAACGTCATTGCCATTGCGTCCTACTAGAGCCCACTCTTTTGCCTCGATACCGATGTGATCGAGTTGTTCTTGAAAGCCAAGATCAAACAGCTCTCTTACCGCATTCGGTTGCAGGTTTATTCCTACCCCTAGAGGTTCGAGTTTCTCGACGCTTTCGTGGACGACAACAGGGATATTTAACTGGTGGCAAGTCAACGCCATCGTCATTCCAGCTATACCGCCACCCGCCACAATTACCGTCATGGCAGAAGAATAGAGTCAGATCGTGTAACACTCATCTCGTGTCTGCACTAAATATTTCTCGAATACTCGACATAGATCTCGCGCCTGAAGGCCATCTCGCGATTGATTGGGCTCGGCGACACTCACCCCTCGTCGATGGCTTTCTGCGCGACAGACTTCGCGATGGTGCCCTCAAGGGTCGAAAAGTCGCAGTAGTTGTTCATTTAGAAGCCAAGACGGCTTTTCTTGCGACGGTTTTGGCTGATGCCGGCGCGGAAGTAGTAGTCGCAGGATCAAATCCACACTCCACGCGTGATGAAATCGCGGCGGCGCTAGTGGACCGAGAAATACAGGTCCATTCAGTGCGCGACAGTGGTTATGAAGCTTGGGAGAAAGATCTCTTAGCAGTAGCTGAAACCGCGCCTGATTTCATCATCGATGACGGCGCCGAGTTAACAATAAGAATGGCGACTCACAGACCGGATTTATTCGCGAAGCTAAGTGGTGTTACCGAGCAGACAACTACGGGTGTGGCTCGCCTCATGGCTTTAGCGGAGAGAGATATGTTGCCATTCCCGGCCTTGGCCGCCAATGACGCTTTATGTAAGCATCTGTTTGACAACAGATACGGCACTGGGCAGAGCACCGTTCAAGCGATTTTGAACCTCACCAACATGCTGATGGCCGGAAAGACGGTTGCACTTCTTGGGTATGGCTGGGTTGGCCGAGGAATCGCCGCTCATGTCCGGGCTCTTGGCGGCACCGCATGGGTGGTCGAGGTTGATCCAGTCAAAGCGCTCGAGGCGTTCATGGATGGTCACCAAGTCGGGAATCTCGCTACGTCGCTGCCGATGGCGGATTTTGTGATTACTGCAACGGGAGGCCGTCGGGCGTTGTCGAGAGAGCATTTCTCACTTATGAAAGATGGGGCGATTAT